>OHOK01000197.1_pt1 | contig 35720 bp, 30 predicted proteins | sample 1569731 | NCBI WGS metagenome assembly OHOK01 (sample SAMEA3879559, study PRJEB24766) | human gut metagenome | biome: human-associated habitat; feature: feces | place: USA | collected 1985/1987
CATTAGCTACTACAAGCTTTCTTTGTGCGTTGTTAATAACCGATACGTTACTGCAGTCATTCTTAATTATATAATCAAGCTTACCCTCTGCATGCTGTTGTTCTATATCACATACGTTGTCTATATCTTTCCATGTTATATCAGCTTCAACAACCTTAAGCTTATCACAATCCTTAAGCACCAGTGATTCTATGCTTCCACTAGGAATATCCTTCATAATATTCTCTGAAAAACGGATTGCCCTTCTTATTGCTGGAACCTTTCTTTTGGCTGTTCTGCATGTTCCATAAAGCTCAGGCTGCTCTTTTCTTACGATATTTATCATATCTCCAGCTCGAAATACAAGCATTCCGCTGTTCCATAGATATCCCTCATCATAAGAGTAACAATCAGATATTTCTGATGAATAGCTATCAAAATCAACATGAGGTATGAGCCTGCACACATCACAGTTATCCCTTAATATATATCCGAGATTCTTTGCCTGGTATTCAGGTTTCACACCAATTGCTGCTATTACACCTGACTTAGCCATATCCTTGGCGCTTATTATGGCATCCTTATAGCCTTCTCCATCTATAAAATTATCTGAATTAACTATAAGCACGAATTCCGTAGGATTAGCAAACATAGTTCCAAGTATAATCGCTGCTGCTGTTCCTTTTGCTGTTCCCTCAAGAATCAGTCTGTACCTTAGACTCTGGAATGCCTTCATCTGTCCATTTACTATATTTTTATATGGAAATAGTATAGGTTTATTTATTATTATGTTGCTTGCATTAATAGTACAAGTACTTGGTGTTTATGATAATAGAAAGAAATAATTAATATATTGACTTACAAAATGTGTATTAAAAGAATAGTAAACAGGCGTGGAGCTAGTCTCTCTACGCCTGTTTAAATGCGTGTCTTATTTACTTACCACAACCTTACAATCCTTCTTAAAGCAAGCAATTCCATACTTGATGAAATTGCGCATGCCATCCTGCTTCAGCTTATCCACATATGATTTTTTCTCAATCTGGTTCAGTGCCTCATCGCAGGCTGCATCCATATCGCCGTTTTCGGCATATTTAAGCTCTATCACGATGCCGGTTCTGTTGTTTGGAACTTCAACGAGGATATCGCTGTAGCCTGTGCCCGATTCGGTGTTTGATTTGATGAGCCAGCTTGCCTTGTAGCCCAGCAGACCAAGCAGTATACCGTGGTAGAAATTTTCTTTTTTATCTTTGGCAACTGCGGTATCCCTTATGCTTATTGTATTCCAGAGATAATCGCCAAAAAGCTCTTCTATTTTTTCGGTATCCTTATCCACAAATGCATTGCAGAATTGTTCAAGTGTCTTTCCGTCATTTGCGGTTGTATCGCTGAACCATTCGCGGATTTTTTTGATAAAAAGGTTTTTTATCTCACGGTTTGGTATTGATAAACGCACCTTGCCATCGTCAGTCACGCCCTGCTTGGTCAGGTAACCGGTGGTAAAGAGTACACTCCATAGGTTTGCGATGCTTTTGTCGATTTCATCGTAGGTCAGCTCCTGGGATATTTCTTTTTCAATGTATTCGCCTGCTATCAGGCGCTCAATCTCATCCTTGGTCTGGACATCGGCCTTGTCAATGAAGCTTCTGACCAGAGCATTTCCGCTTGAATTTGACCAGAAGTCCTGCGGCTTTGCAGTGGGATCTGCGCACAGGCTCTTGCAATATCTTATGACATCCCACGGGCAGTAGATATCGGTGTTGCCGAAATGATAGCCGTCGTACCATTCCCTTATATCTGCATAATGCTCTGAAAGATTAAAATACTTAAGTATTTCCTGAACTTCTTTATCTGTAAAGCCAAAGCACTCGTCATACATTGAATCCATGATTGAAACGACTTCAAAGTTGTTTAATCCTGTAAATATGCTTTCCTTCGATATGCGAAGACAGCCTGTCAAAATAGCAAACTGTAAGTAATCGTTGGTCTTTAGTGCCTGTCCGAACAAGCCTCGTATGAGAGAGACCATCTCATGGTAGTAGCCGTTCTGGTATGCCTTGTCGAGTGGCACATCGTACTCATCTATCAGGATGACTACCTTTTGGCCGTAATGCTTATATAAAAGCTGGGAAAGAAGCTTTAATGAAGCGGTAAATGTATCCTTGTCAAAAATAAACTTTCCCTTTTCTATATGAAGTAATCCTTTGAACTGTTCTTTTTCCAAAACTGTCAATTTATCACTTTCTGCCAAAAAGGAGAATTTGCTGATTTCATTTCCTATAATTCTGGAGAATACCTGAAATGCCTCATCATATGATAAACCCTCGACATCCTTAAGTGAAATAAATATCACAGGATATTTGCCCATATGCTCATCACAAAGAGATTTATTTTGTGAAATATATAATCCGTCAAACAGTGATTTGTCCGTGCCAATCTCGAAAAATGAGCGCAGCATGCTCATGCCAAGAGTCTTTCCAAAGCGCCTTGGACGGGTGAACAGCGTTACTTTACTCCAATTGTTTAAAGTCTGCTCGATAAGCATAGTTTTGTCTATATAATAAAATCCAGACCTTCGTATATCTTCAAAATTTTCGATTCCAACAGGCAGTTTTAATATTTCCATGTGAGCCTCCCCGGTTAAAATATGTTCGATACATTCACATATAGTATAACTGATTTTTAGAGGAATTACAATTTCTATTGACTATTTAAAACTGACCCTAAAATGAAAGTAATGTTGCCTAATACTTGAACAATATCATGGGGTTGTCTATAATGTAGTAAAAAGAAAATGGAGTTTTAATAAATGAAACGATTTACAGCAATATTACTTACAGGCATGATGATATTTACCCTTGCATCATGCGGCAAAAAAGCACAGGATACACCGACAGAGCCTGCAATAGAGACACAGGCTGCAGAGAAGGTTGAGATGCCTACGGAAACAGAAGCTGTGACAGAGGTGGTAACAGAGGCCGCAAAAGAAACACAGCAGACAGAAACAAAGCAGACAGAAGCGCAACAGGAAGAACAGACTGCCGAACAGCAGGACGAGGAGCAGAACAATTCAGGTGAAAATAATTCCTCTTATCAGTATGTAGAAAGAGCATCCTATGAGAATGGAGAATCAGTATCACTAAATCCTTCATGGCAGTATGCAGACCATTCAGCGATAAATTCAGGCTGTGCGGTCATGTACAAGGCTACAGCAAACCGCAAAAACATAGTAGTAGGTGTCAATGCTGGACACGGTACAAGCGGAGGCACTTCGGTGAAGACACTTTGTCATCCGGACGGCTCGGCAAAGACCACAGGTGGTACAACAGGCGCAGGCGCAACAAAAGCAGTAGCAGTTTCAGGTGGTATGTCCTTTAATGACGGTACACCGGAGAGCTCTGTCACACTCCGTATGGCGCAGATATTAAAGGACAAGCTGCTTGCGGCAGGCTATGATGTGCTTATGGTAAGAGACGGAAGCGATGTACAGCTTGACAATGTGGCACGTACTGTCATCTGCAATAATGCGGCAGACTGTCATATCGCATTGCACTGGGATGGCGACGGACTAAGCTACGATAAGGGCTGCTTTTACATATCAGTGCCGGGAGGCATAAAGGGTATGGAGCCGGTTGCATCACACTGGCAGCAGCATGATGCACTTGGGGCAAGCCTGATAGAAGGACTGCGCGCTCATGGAGCAAAGATAAACGGTAATGGCTCAATGGCGATAGACCTGACACAGACCTCATACAGCACGGTACCATCAGTGGATGTAGAGCTTGGCAACGCATGCTCTGACCACAGCGATGCCACACTTGAAAATCTGGCAGACGGACTGGTGCAGGGAGTCGAGGGATATTTCTAGAATATAAAAAGTTACTGTTGTTTTTTTGGTGTGTATTGGCACTAAACTAAAGTTTGCAAAAACAACTGAATAGCGGATTCAAATGAATAGGACGCATAGTGAGATAAATGCGTCCGGTATGATTTTGTCAGTATAGAGGTGTTATTATAGAAGTGGTACAATGGATAGAGAAAGGGAATATTATGACAGACAACAAATCCGGGGAGATACTCATAATAGAGGATGACAAGGACATTAATGATCTGCTTGCGACAGCGCTTTCAAAAGCCGGATATAGGACAAGGCAGGCATGGTCAGGCACAGAGGGAGAGCTTTTACTTAAGCTGGACATGGAAGCCTATGCGCTTGTGCTATTGGATCTGATGCTTCCGGGGCTTTCAGGGGAGGAGCTTCTGGCACGGATACGGCAGATGGATGCGTCACTTCCGGTGATAATACTTACGGCAAAGGATGAGCTGGATGAGAAAATCAATCTGCTCGTGGCAGGCGCTGATGATTATATCACAAAGCCGTTTGAGATAAAGGAGGTCGTTGCCAGAGTGGCTGTGCAGCTGCGTCATGCGGTGGCAGATGTGCCTTCAAAGTCGGGCCAGGCAGGGGAAAACCAGACAAAAGCAGAAAATGAGACCGGGCAGGGAGATACTGCAAATACATACATAGCGGGACCCGTTAAAATAGAGCACAGACAGCTTGTGCTCGATCGGATTTCAAGACAGCTTTATGTAGCTGATGATGCTGTTGACGGCATCACAAAGCAGGAGTTTGCCATACTCGAGCTTCTCATGGCGCATCCCAGACAGGTGTTTGCCAAGGAGGACATATTTGAATATGCCTGGGATGAGCCGTATATTGGCGAGACAAAGACTCTTGATGTGCACATCAGCAATATCAGAAAGAAGATAAAAAAGCTGACCGATGACGAGTACATAGAGACAGTGTGGGGCATCGGTTACAAAATGAAAGAGTAAAGGTAAACAAGCTTTACTCTTTTTTTACTTTTTGTTAGCGATGTATTAGGATTTTACATTTATATTATGATTAAAGGGTTGCTAAGGAATAAAAGAAAAGGAGATTTGATTGTGAGTGAAATATTATTGCAGACAAAGGCACTGACCAAGCAGTATGGACACCAGAAAGCGGTTGACAATGTGGATATCCACATCAAAAAGGGTGCAATCTATGGATTTATCGGCAGAAACGGTGCCGGCAAGACTACCTGTATGAGAATGATCGGTGGTCTGGCAAAGCCGACAAGCGGAGAGATATCCATGTTTGGATACGCTGGAAAGGATTTGTCAAAGGTACGCTCAAGAGTGGGCTGCCTGATTGAGGCACCGGGTGTATATCCAAACATGACGGCGAAGGAAAATATCGAGATGAAGTGCCGTCTCTTCGGCATCAGTAAAAAGGGCTATGCAGAGGGCATACTTGATAAGGTAGGTTTGTTAAATGTGGGAAAGAAAAAAACAAAGAATTTCTCACTTGGTATGAAGCAGAGGCTTGGAATCGGCATGGCGCTGGTTGGAGAGCCTGACCTTTTAGTGCTTGATGAGCCTATCAACGGACTTGATCCACAGGGAATTGCAGAGGTGCGTGATACGATTCAGAATCTGTGTGCACAGCAGGATATGACTGTGTTTATTTCAAGCCATATATTGGAGGAGCTTTCAAAGCTTGCCACAGATTACGGCATTATAAATAATGGAGCCCTGCTTCAGGAAATTACCAGAGAGGAGCTGCTTTCCAAGTGCAGTGAGAAGATTACACTGACAGTGGACAATCCAAATAAAGCAGTGCCTGTGCTCGATAAGATGGGCTTTGTGCACTACATGATAGTGGACAAAAATCATATAGATGTCTATGAGCGCCTGAATGATAGCGCCGCCTTAAATACAGCGCTGGTCACAGCAGGAGTTTCGGTGGCACAGCTAGCGGTCACAGGAATGGAGCTTGAGACATATTTCCTTAGTATCACAGGAGGTGCGACAAATGTTTAATGCGGTAAGAATGGATATTTACAGACTGATACATACAAAGTCAGCTTATGTTATACTTGTAATAGCTATGGCACTCGCAATAGCTATGAGCGGTATGACAGCTCTTGTCAGAAGCATGGCGACAGAGAGCATCGTGGAAACAACTGATGATGTCACTATGGTAAGTGAGTCAGACAGTGAGATAGCAGATGAATACGATACAGCATCAGTGGAATCGTCAAATGGACCAACGGCAACAGTCGGGCTTGAAATGGATGAATCCGACATGTCAGATGAGGTACCGACCATAGCCGATATGGTTGAAAGCGATATAGCGGGTCTTGACCTGGCACTTTTACTTGCAATATTTACGGTGCTCTTCTCAACAGCAGACCTAAACAGCGGCTATATAAAGAGCGTAGGCGGACAGGTGAAGTGCCGTGGAGTGCTGCTGTTTTCAAAGATGATAGCGCTTTCGGTATTTACACTTGTGGCTATGGCACTTGATGTGATCGTCCAGTGTATCGCGACTCCGCTGTTTTTACATGGAGCAGAATTCGGAGATGCAGCAGACTTATTTAAGATGCTTGGCAGCCAGTATGTGGTCACACTTTTATTTGTATATTTTGTCATGGCAATGGCAATCATTATAAAAAACAATGTAATCAGCATGATTATCGCTGTGTGCATGTGTACAGGTATCTTTACACTGATTTTCAGTGGAATCAATATACTTATTGAAAAAATCGGAGTAAAGAACTTTGATATAAATGATTACCTTATTGTTAATCAGATTTCTAAGCTTGATCTGAGTGCGTCTGCAAAGACCTTAGGCGGTGCATTTGCGGTAGCCGCTGTGTGGGCAGTGGTGTCACTGATTGCAGTGTACGGTGTATTTAAACGCAGGGATATATAATGTGTTTTGAATGAGGAATAAAACATGATTTGGAAAATACTGACTGTAATACTTGCAGTTTCGGTAGCTGTCTTAATAGCTGTGCTCGTAAAAATAAGGGCACAGCTTCGTGACATTAATGAACAGCTTGATTTTTTATGCGAAAAGGATACAAATATGCTCCTTTTAACCGATACCAACATGGCTGATATCGGAAGGCTTAAGGAGCGTATAAACAGATTTTTAGAGCAATGGCACAGGCAGCGTGAGGCGGCGGCAAAAAAGGAGCAGATGATATCTGACACGTACACAAACCTGTCGCACGATATCCGCACTCCGCTTACCTCGCTGGATGGCTATTTTCAGCTGCTTAGGGATGAGACTGACAAGAGCGCGCAGGAGCATTATATAGATATTATCCAGGAGCGCATCACAAGCCTTAAGGATATGCTCGAGGAGCTTTTTATGTTCACAAAGATTAAAAATGACAGCTTCAAGCTAGAGCTGTCTAATTGCTGTGTCAGCAGACTTTTAAAGCAGACAGTGTTTTCGTATTATGAGGAGTGGAAAAAGCAGGGCATTGAGCCGTCGCTTGATATATGTGAGGACACGATATTTATCACTGCAAATATGCAGGCGCTCAGGCGGGTGTTTCAGAATGTAATAAAAAATGCACTGGTGCATGGACAGAATAGCATCTGCATACAGATGAAGCAACAGGATTCGTGCAATTGCAGGGCTTCAGATGACGAGCGTACTTCAAAAAATAGGATTGTCCATATTTTGATTTCAAATGATGTAAAAAATCCTGATGATATAGACGTGGACAAGGTGTTTGAGCGTTTTTACAAAGCCGATGAGGCTAGGAGCATATCATCGAGCGGGCTTGGGCTTTCGATTGCAAAGGAACTTGTGGAGAGAATGGGCGGGAGTATTGAAGCAAGGCTTGAGGGGAAGAGGTTTGTTGTGGAAATACTGTTTGAATGTGAATAGTTCACTTTTGTAATGTGATAAATAATATTGACACACATGAAACAAAATGATATACTGTCAAAGTGTTTGCGGGCATGGCGGAATTGGCAGACGCGCTAGATTTAGGTTCTAGTGGGAGACCGTGCAGGTTCAAGTCCTGTTGCCCGTACTGTTTACAAGGGTTTCAGAGGTTTTTATTACTTCTGAAATTCTTATTTTTTTATCATTTTTCCTATACGAAAGGATACCACAATGCAGGCTTACAAGGATTTAGTAAAAGCACTTCCTGGCTTAAAAGAGGATATGCCACGCGCATTTTACATGCTCGCAGAGCTCTTTGATTACGGTTCATTTGATATATGCAGAAGTGATGACAAATATATAATCCCATATATCATGAATGACGCGGTGGAATGCTATCTTACTGTGGAAAATGCAGTGTTAAAGGGCGATTATCATAGCGAGGGAGAAATTATTTCGGCATCGTTGGTTTTAGGAAGTGAAAAAGGCTACGGACTCATTCTGCACCAGCAGGACAATGTGGTCACACTCTGGTTTGATAATTTGCATGTGCATGAGGCATGCTTTAAATACCATGAAATAGGGCATTTCTGGGTAAAGGGACAGGAGCAGTGGCGCATGCTTGTATATATGGTAGGAACAATCGCTGATAAGTATATGTACATGGGAAAGGAATACTGCAACGAGACGGAATGCTTTATCCAGAGCCTTATTTACTTTGCGCCGTTTCGCAGATGGACACCGGTACCTGGCGATTTGATGGAGTATCATTTTCCGGCGCGTGTAGAGGGAATAGACATTATGGAGGAGCTTTGCAGGGAGGTTTCGGACACTGATTATCTTAAGCTCATTGCACGCTACAGGGCAAATCCATGTGAGAAAACGGAAAAACTTTTGAGCAGACATTTAGCCGATGCAAAAAGAGTACCGCTTTATCAGTATATTTATAAGCTTGTGATAAAGGCATCAAAGGATTATCCGGAGAGAAATTACGGAAAACAGATAAATGAACGCATAAAAGAAAAGCGTAAAGCGCTTGAACAGGAGCTGCTTCAAAAGGGGTACTGCGGAAAATACCCTGTGTTTTCAAAGAAAAATACGACTGTGCGTGTAATGGAGGAACAGCCCTACGTCACAGCAATTCTCGAGTGGGATGATTACAAATATAAGCAGCAGCTCATGGTTTCTGAGTGCAGTGCCAAAAAGTATGATGGAATAAATGCGGGATTTTTTAAAGGAATAGGCAGACGCGGACGCATTGTGCAGGTGTAGATACAAATAAAACAAAAGCCACGGAGCAATCCGTGGCTTTCATAATACGCTTATTACAAGGATGGGCTTGAGAAGACTCGAACTTCCGACCTCACGCTTATCAGGCGTGCGCTCTAACCGGCTGAGCTACAAGCCCTTGTGTTTTGCACAAAACGTATACTACAATATTTTTGGTGAGAAGTCAAGAGTTTTTTAGAGGTTTTCTCCATCTGTTTTATTTTTCGGATATTCGTTTGAGTGCGCACTGATGACCTCATTAATCCAGTCTACACACTGTTTTTTTCCGTCATCTGTAAATGTAAAGGTATTGTCAGTTTTTTTGCTGTCGTCGGTCAGGTCAAAAATATACGGCCCCGGCCATATCCATGCATGAAATATTGGCTCACCCTTTTCCTCGGGTGTATCCTCGGTGGCTTCCTTGATGACAGGCTCCTCACGCTTTATGAGAAAGCGCATGCCGTTCATCCAGCCGGTAAAGGTTGTTTTTTTATAGTAGTTGAGATTGAGTGCATCGTCGTATGTAAGCATAGGTGGCTCCTTGATATATAATGATATGTAATTATACACCAAATATCAGTTTAATGCCAGAATAACGCCGGTACTTAACGATTCAAAGCAATCATGCGCTGAAAATTAATATTTTAATGCGAAAATAAAAATGAATAAAAATGTATAAATAATGCTTATAAGCTAAATAAATTACCCTTATTAATGAGTATTATAAAAAAATGACTAATTTTTATGCAGAAATGAAAACAATATAGGAAAATATATCCAATTGACAAAGCATGATTTATGTGTATAATAAAAAAGAATTGTTCGCGTCAGAACGACAGTTGTATCAGACAGCAAGATTAGGGAGTGTGTAATGACAATGACGTCATTCGCACTTTTTTGCGTATTAGACAAAATACTTTGACGTGGTGCAGTGATAATGCTTTAAAAAATAAAAATAATGCATTATCGATACAAATCCAAGAGGGAGAGAAAAATATGGGTAAGTACATTGTAAAGAGAGTTATTCTCGCGATTTTTACAATCTTCATTATCAGTCTTATTACATTCTTTGCCATGAATGCAATTCCGGGTGGTCCATTCAATTCGGAGAAGGCAAAGAGTCCGGCGGTAATGAAAGAGCTTGAGGCACGCTACGGACTGGATCAGCCACTTATAGTCCAGTACAAGAATTACATGGCAGGCGTGCTGCACGGAGATTTCGGTGTTAGTCTTAAGACAGACCGTCCGATCTCAGATATCATTGGGGAGAGCTTCCCGATTTCAGCGAAGCTTGGACTTTTAGCGGCGCTCACTGCGATAGTATTCGGAGTGGTGCTCGGTTCGATAGCAGCGCTGATGCGAAACAGGTGGCCGGATCGAGTTATAGTATTCTTCGTCACACTGATTACGTCGATGCCGTCATTTGTCATCGCTACGTTATTACTTTATTTCTTCTGTATAAAGCTTGGTGTGGTGCAGGCCTTCAGCTCAGGAAGCAACATGATATTACTTCCGGTGCTGTCACTGTCACTTTCACCGATGGCATATATTACAAGACTTACAAAGACTTCAATGCTTGATGCACTCGGACAGGATTACATCCGTACGGCAAAGGCCAAGGGTGTACATCAGTACAAGATTATATTTGTACATGCGCTTCGTAATGCGCTCATTCCGGTCATCACATATGTGGGACCTATGATTGGTGGTATCCTCACAGGTTCAATGGTTATTGAGAGTATTTTCAATATCGGAGGACTCGGTTCCAAGTTCGTAAGCTGTATCACAAACCGTGATTACACAATGATTATGGCTACAACGCTTTTCCTAGCTGTCATCATGGTAGGCGCGAACCTCATTACAGATATTGTATACAAAGTGATTGATCCACGTATTAAGCTTGATTAAGGAGAGATAAAGATGAAAGATAATATGAAGAGAGCTCCTTTCTCCACACAGATTGACCTTAGCAAGTTCGATATGAAGGATTTTGCCAAGGCATCAGATGAAGAAAAACGCCAGCAGGAGGTTATGGGTGAGTCAACTACCTTCTTGAAGGATGGTCTTAAGAGACTCCGCAAAAATCCACTGGCTATGGGTTCTATTATAGTTTTGGTTTTACTTATTTTGGTTATTCTTCTGGCACCAAAGATTGTGCCTTACGGCTATGCAGATATCGTTAAGGGTGCACAGAACTTAGGACCTTTCCAGTACAGCGATGCTGAGCAGGCACAGATTGATGCAGGTGAGAAGCTGTTCCCGCACATTTTTGGCACAGATGAGCTCGGAAGAGACTATTTTATCCGTGTTGTTTACGGAGCTCGTGTATCACTGGGAGTAGGTGTGTTTGCATCACTGCTTGTGCTTATAATCGGTATCATTTACGGTTCCGTATCAGGCTTCTGCGGTGGCAAGGTAGATATGGTTATGATGAGAATAGTAGATATCATTTATTCATTGCCGGATATGCTGCTCATCATTTTACTCGCAGTTGTATTAAATGAGGTGCTAACACCTGTAATAAAGGGTACAGTGCTTTCAAAGCTCGGTGTCAACATGATTGCACTTTTCATAGTGTTTGGATTGCTTTACTGGGTAGGAATGGCAAGACTTATAAGAGGTCAGATTCTTACCATCAAGCAGAATGAGTACATTCTCGCAGCAAAGTGTATCGGAACATCATCAGCCCGCACTATCAGAAAACACATTTTACCGAACTGTCTGTCAGTAATCATCATTACTACAGCGCTTCAGATACCATCAGCCATCTTTACTGAGAGTTATCTGTCATTTATCGGACTTGGTGTTTCGGCTCCTATGCCTTCACTTGGTTCGTTGGCAAATACAGCGCGTGGCGGACTCCAAAGCTACCCACTGCGTCTTATTTTTCCGGCGCTTACGATTTGTATCATTGTTCTTACATTGAATCTTATCGGTGACGGCTTAAGAGATGCATTTGACCCTAAATTATCGAAATAGTAAGGAGTGAGTAAGATGGAAGATAATAAGTTTGTTCTTGAAGTATCTGATCTGCACACTACCTTCAAGACCGATAACGGAGACGTATCAGCTGTAAACGGTGTCAGCTTTAAGCTTGAGCCGGGAAAGACTCTTGGAATCGTAGGAGAGTCAGGCTCAGGAAAGTCAGTTACAGCATATTCAATCATGCAGATTCTTGCTGAGAATGGTGCCATCACAGGCGGCTCAGTAAAATATAAGGGTGAGGATATCACCAAATTGAACAAAAAGAAAATGGCAGATTTCAGAGGAAAATGCTGTTCAATCATTTTCCAGGATCCTATGACATCGCTTAATCCGGTATTTACGGTAGGCTACCAGCTTGAGGAAGCAGTGCTTCTTCATACAGATCGTACAAAGAAGGAAGCAAAAGAGCGTGCTATAGAGATGCTCACACTTGTAGGAGTAAATGAGCCTGAGAAGAGAGTAAATCAGTATCCTCATGAGCTTTCAGGTGGTATGAGACAGCGTGTCATGATAGCTATGGCATTAGCCTGTGAGCCGGATATCCTTATCGCAGATGAGCCGACAACAGCTCTTGATGTGACTATCCAGGCACAGATTCTTGAGCTTATGCAGTCACTGCAGGAAAAGCTCGGCATGGCAATCATCATGGTTACACATGATCTGGGTGTCATTGCTTCAATGTGTGATGAGATCATAGTTATGTACGGCGGCCGTGTGTGTGAGAGAGGAACAGCAGATGCCATATTCTACAGCCCGGCGCATGAGTACACAAAGGGACTGCTTCGTTCAATCCCTACAAAGACAAATTCAAAAACCAGGCTTGTTCCTATCGGAGGCACACCAATCAATATGCTCAACATGCCAAAGGGCTGTGCATTCTGCCCTCGCTGTGATGCCGCTATGAAGATATGTCTCACCGAAAAGCCGGAGGAAATCTGGGTTGGAGAGGATCATCTCGCATCATGCTGGATGAATATTAAGAATATGATGGAGGAGGGAAAATCAAATGAGTAATGAGACAAATAACAACGAGTACCTGCTCAAGGTAGACCATTTGAAGCAGTATTTCCCTGTTCATGACGGATTTAAAAAGATGGAGTTAAAGGCAGTCGATGATGTGTCATTTGCCATAAAGCCGGGTGAGACGCTTGGACTTGTTGGCGAGTCAGGCTGTGGAAAGACAACCGTAGGACGTACTCTTTTACGTCTGTACCAGCCTACAGCGGGACGCATTGAGTTCGACGGCAATGTTTTGTTTGACAGTGAGAAGAAGATAGATGTGAATATGCATCCTTACCGTAAGCAGATGCAGATGGTATTCCAGGATCCGTATTCATCACTCAACCCTCGTATGACGGTTGAGGATATCATCGGAGAGCCTCTCGATGTACACAAGCTCTACAATAGCAAGAAAGAGCGCCATGAGATGATTATGGATCTCATGGAGACAGTTGGACTAAACGCAGACCATGCCACACGCTATGCACATGAGTTTTCGGGTGGACAGAGACAGCGTATCGGAATAGCAAGAGCGCTTGCAGTAGATCCGAAGTTTATCGTATGTGATGAGCCGGTATCGGCACTTGATGTTTCAATTCAGGCCCAGGTAGTCAACATGTTTGAGGATCTGCAGAAGGAGAGAGGGTTATCATACCTGTTTATAGCGCATGATTTGCTTGTAGTGCAGCATATCTCTGATAGAATAGCTGTTATGTACTTAGGTCATATGATGGAGCTTGCAGATGCTGATGAGCTGATGGACAATCCAATCCATCCGTACACACAGTCGCTGCTTTCAGCGGTTCCGATCCCGGATCCTGAGACTGCCAGACACAGCAAGCGAATCGTGCTTGAGGGAGATGTTCCTTCGCCTCTTCGCATGCCTAGCGGCTGTCCATTCCGTTCGCGTTGTAAATATGCGACAGAACAGTGTGCAGCAGCACGTCCGGAGCTTACAGACAGAGGAAACGGACATATGGTTGCATGCTTCAACCGCTAATATAAGGTTTTTACCGGCATATAGCTTAAGCCACATGTGCCGGTTCTAACATAAATTTATTTTTCATATTAATTAATTAGGAGGAAGAAAGATGAAAAAGAGATTAGTAGCACTTACTCTTGTTGCAGCTATGGCACTTGGCATGACTGCTTGTGGAAGCAAGAGCGAGGGCAAAATATCTACTAACGACACATCTGCTAACGGCACTTCTCATACTGCTGTATCAGCAGGCGTAGACTGGACAAGCTATGACGAGTTAGTAGATTCTATCCGTACAGAAGCAGATCTTGCAAAGCGTGCAGAGATGATGCACCAGGCAGAGGATATGCTTATGGATACATGGTGTGTTATTCCACTTTACTACTACAATGACCAGTATATGCTCAAGGATTATGTCACAGACGTATACTCAACAGTAGAGGGTATGAAATACTTCTACAATGCAAAGAACACAAAGAATGCCGGAAAGTTAAACATCTTCATGGCATCAGAGCCTGATCATATCGATCCTGCATTAAACAGTACTGTTGACGGCGGATGTCTTGCAGTAAACAGCTTTGAGGGTCTTATGCGTTACAACGCTGAGGGCAAGCTTGAGCCTGCATGTGCAGAGAGCTATGAGGTTTCTGAGGATGGCCTCACATACACATTCACAATGCGTGACGGTCTTAAGTGGTCAAATGGTGATGAGCTTACTGCAAAGGATTTCGAGTGGTCTTGGAGGAGAGCTGCAGATCCTAAGACAGCTGCAGATTACAGCTACCTTTGCGCAGTATTCGCAGGATATGATGATACAAAGGGTCTTGCTGCTGATGATGTAGTAGCTTCTGATGATGGAAAGACTCTTACAGTCAAGCTTAAAGCAGTTACACCATACTTCCTTGACTTATGTGCATTCCCATTCTTCTTCCCTGTAAACCAGAAGTCAGTAGAGGGAAATGATGACTGGGCAAACGATGCAAGCGACAAGTTCGTTACAAACGGTGCATTCACACTCAAGGAGTGGAAGCATGATTCAAGCATGACATATGTTAAGAATCCTAACTACTGGGATGCTGACAATGTAACAGTTGATGAGATGAACGTAATGCTTACATCTGATGATGTTTCAGCTTACACAGCTTACCAGAACGGTGACCTTGATTTCATCGATACAGTTCCTACAGCCGAGATTGAGGCAGCTAAGAAGACAAGCGAGTTCTACACAGTTGACAACCTTGGAACATACTACGTAGGCTTCAACATTAACTCTAAGCTCTACTCAGAACTTGGATTAGATGCTGACCAGGCTAAGGTATTCAGAAAAGCAATCTGTCTTCTTATCGATCGTCAGTACATTATCGATACAATCGCCCAGGGCGGACAGAAGATTGCCACAACATTTATCCCAGAGGGCGTTACAGATGGTAACGGTGGCGAGTTCAAGAACAAAGATTACTACGGCACAGATTACGATAAGAACTTTGAGGAGGCTAAAGAGCTTCTTGCTTCTATCGGATTATTAGATGAGAGCACAGGTCAGGTAAACCAGACTGTCGAGTTCTCATACCTTGTAAACAACTCAGAGTCAAATGTAAAGATTGGTGAGGCTATCCAGGCAGATCTTTCAAAGGTAGGTATCAACTTAAAGGTTGAGCAGCAGGAGTGGAACGTATTCCTTAACAGCCGTAAGGACGGACAGTTTGATTTCGCCCGTGAGGGATGGCTTATGGATTACAACGATCCAATCAACATGCTTGAGATGTTCACAACAAAATCAGGTAACAACGATATGCAGTTCGGTCGTTAATTTGATTTTGCTATCATAACAAAGCCGCTCGTGCCATTCGCACGACGATGCGAATAACATGCAGAGTATACAGGAAGTCATACAGCTATTGTATGGCTTCCTTTTTTTGCGTTTAAAGTGGGCTTTTCAGAGCGAAAAAAGGCTCTTTAAAAAAATATGATAATGGTGTAGAATTGTTATTATATAGTTTTAGAATGATGTTTGAGGGTGTGTGATGATTTTAGGACTAAGTGATACGGAAAAGAAATTTAAGACAGCGATGGATACGGCGGGTGCCGACATGACAGTGGTCAACAGCTGGCTTAAGTTGTATGTCAAAACCAAAAAGAATTCCTCCGGTGTTGCAAAGCGCTATTATGGCGTGAAGACAGGCTTAAGCAGCCTGCTTTCAGATTTAAAGGAGCTTGAGCAACAAGTTATCGGGTATTGTGAGCTCACAGGAACAGACCGGAAGCACTTTGGAGAGCTGATAAAGGCTTGCAAAGCGAAAAGTGGCATGTTTGACGATGAATTTTTAATCAGCAAGGTGGACACGGATTTTCACACGACTCTGGACTCTGTTGTAAAGCAGGGGGAGAGATATCTGTCATCCTTTGACAACGGTATCATTTTACAGAGTGAGATAGAGAATCTGATACATCTGACAAATGAGGGGCTTGAAAGGAAAAAGCCTGATTTGTTTGCTCTGTCATATTTCTATCTGGGGCACAGCAACAAAGAGCTTGCAGAGCTAAATTTCACACAAAAGACTAAGAGAGTGCATGAGATATATTACGAGGAGTTCTGGAAGGATATATTAAAGCAGCTTGAGGCATGTGTGAAGCAGGCTGAGGCCATAAACGATAAGTATGAGGGCACGACAGACCGGCGCACGGCAAGGATATTGTCGGAGCTTAATCCGCTGCTTGTGGGTGTTACAAAGCAATGGGAGCCGGAACAGACAGCAGAATACATACTGCGCGATATGTGCAGGATATTCAGGGATTGACATAGAAAATGCAGATTGATAAAGGAGCAGAATATGGATGTTATAATTTGGGCAATTATCTTAGGAGCTGTTTTTTACATTAACAAAAAATCAAAGAGCGCAGGCAGTAAAAACACGCAGCCAAACAAACCGAGACCGCAGCAGAAGCAGATACAGCAGATATGGAACAGCATGCAGAATACAGTTCAGTCGGGTATGAATGCATTGAACCAGACATATCAGCAGAAACAACAGCCACAGATGCAGCAGAGAGCATATCAGCCTCAGAGACCACAGATGCAGCAGAGAGTACAGCCACAGCAGAGACCACAGCAGAGCAATCCGGATATAGTGCAGAGGGCCGTGAAAAATAACGCACGCTTTGCGGATGATACGACACAAAAAGAGCTTGAGGCTATGCACGGACATAGCGAGGCACAGCAGAGGATGGCTCAGGAGCACTCAAGAAACTGCCAGACACTGCATACCAAAGCGGCAGACGGTGCAAAGATTATAGAGGCTGAGACACAGAGCATGTTTGGCAGTGTTGAGGATCTGATTGCCATGGGATACAGCGGCAATCTGGAGTTTGAGAGAGATTTCCTTGGAGAAGGCTTAGACATGATTAACAACTTTTAAATAATAGGAAAAGAGGCAGAAATGATGGACAGAACACCAAAGCCCGGAGAGCTTTACAGGCACTTTAAGAATAAGCTGTATCAGATAGTTACAGTGGCAACACATTCAGAGACAGGGGAAAAGCTTGTGATTTATCAGGCTTTATATGATGATTTTGGGATATACGCCAGACCACTCGACATGTTTGTAAGCGAGGTGGACCATGAGAAATATCCTGATGTGAAGCAGAAATACAGATTTGAGAAGATCACATTTAAGGATAAGCCGGAGGATATGTCGGGAAAGAGTATCTCTTTGAGCACTAATGAGATTGCAGCTAATGCACCTGAAGCTGTGAGTGTTCAGACACAGGCATGTTATGAGCCGGCACCGGAGGCAGATGAAGGCCAGGCACCAGATCCGCGTTTGCTGGAGTTTCTTGATGCGGATACCTTTGAAGAGAAGTACAATATACTTATTTCAATGAGGGATATCATAACCGACCGCCTTATAGATGACATAGCGGTGGTTATGGATGTTGTAGTTCCTGAGGGCCCATTGCAAAAGCGGTATGATGATTTAAAGAATACGATAAAGACCAGGCAGTACTATGAATTTTCCAATCGGCTCAGATAGCTGTTGTGATATTTGCCGGATTCAGTGACATCCTCACCAAACCAGTCAGGCGCTGTGAATTCATTTGCTGCGTCGACAGAGTCGAATTCAACCTCCACAAGTGTAAGAGGAGCCAGATCACCCTCAAATACATCAAGCTCTGCGGTCAGACCACCGTCAAGAGGTATGAGATAGCGTGTCTTTTCGATGAGACGACCGTCAATCTTTTGGACAAGATGGTCGTAGGCTTCTTTTGTGAGAGGAAGATTGTACTCCTCGCGCACCATAAGACCGGCTCCCTTGTAGGTCATATAATAGCTGTCATTTGAGCGTCTGACTCTGACAACAGGCGAGGTGCACAGATAGCCCTGGGCGATTTTTTTGCTCGCGTAGCTGTCTAAATTGGAAGGAAGCTGTTTAAGTAAGTATTTTCTTTCGATTTCCATGGTATATCCTTTCAGGTTACTGGTAAATTTATAGTTACGGTTTATACTTTTGTTTTACCCTCATATCATTTATATATGATTATAATGACCGGTATTTAAAAATTCAAGGACGAACCGCAGCTTTTTATAGTATGATTAAAGGGTCAAAAGGTATAATAGTATTATCAAAGAAAAATAAAGGAGAAAAATATGATTAAAGTAGGAATTTTTATGGCAGACGGCTGTGAGGAGATTGAAGGACTTACAGTAGTCGATATAGTTAGAAGAGCAAAGCTTGAGATTGAAACCATATCAATCACGGAAAAAGCCGAGGTGACAAGCTCTCATCAGGTGACATTTAAGACAGATACTACAAAAGCACAGGCTGATTTTGACAGCTACGATGCAATCGTACTGCCGGGAGGCATGCCGGGTACATTAAACCTCGGTGCTGATGAGACCGTAGTAAAGACAATTAAGAGATTCGCCGCTGAGGGAAAGCTTGTTGCAGCGATATGTGCAGCGCCTAGCGTGCTCGGTGAGAATCATATACTTGAGGGCAAAAAAGCTACCTGTCATCCGGGCTTTGAGGAAAAGCTGCTCGGTGCACAGTGGCTTGAGCAGCCTGTAGTTGTGGATGGCAATGTGATTACAAGTCGTGGAATGGGAACAGCTATTGCGTTTGCACTCGAGCTTGTCAGGTACTTCACAGACGATGCCACAGTAGAGCATATTCGACAGGGACTGGTATACTAATACAACGTTCAGCAAATAATCATATTATTAGTATTATAACAAAAGAGGTCACACACCAACCCCATGGTGCGCGGCCTCTTTTTATGCTTGCATTTGAAGCGTACATTTGAAGCCTGCTATTGCAGAGCTTATTTCATCTGCTGCTCCTGCTTCATGATCATCTGCTTGACCATCTCGCCACCGATTGAACCGGCCTGCTTAGAAGTAAGGTCACCGTTGTAGCCCTCCTTTAAAGGAACTCCAAGCTCTGAAGCAACCTCTTCCTTGAAACGGCTCATAGCCTCTTTTGCCTCCGGTACAGAAGCCTTTTTACTACTTGATGCTGCCATAATGCAATACCTCCTTTTAAAACGTTATACACAAGCTGTATGTGTATGGAAATATTATGCCGTAAAATGACAAAAATATGTTTTGGTATTGCTGACAATTTATGGAATTATACACAAAAGCAAATTTAATGTAAAAAACACTGGAAATAGTGGATTTGTTGTGTTATAATCATCCAATGACTGGGCTTAGCAGTTTAAAAAGCATGCCCACATTACATTTGATGTACATACCATTCATATATATTTTTAAGGAGGATAACGATTGACATGAGTGTACAGGTTGAGAATTTAGAGCATAATATGGCGAAGCTTACTATTGAGGTAGCAGCTGAGGAATTAGAGAAAGCATTGGATTCTGCATATCAGAAGCAGAAGAAACAGATTAGTGTACCTGGATTCCGTAAAGGAAAAGTGCCAAGAGCTATGATTGAGAAAATGTATGGAGCAGGTGTGTTCTACGAGGATGCAGCAAACATTCTTATGCAGCAGACATACGCAGGTGCGGTTGACGAGAGCGGTGTTGACATTGTTTCACGCCCAACAGTTGAGGTTACTCAGATTGAGAAGGGACAGCCTTTCATCTACACAGCAGAGGTTGCTGTAAGACCTGAGGTTACTCTTGGTAAGTACATGGGCGTTACAGTTACAAAGATCGACACATCAGTTTCTGATGAAGAGGTTGACGCTGAGCTTGAGAACCAGAGAAACAAAAATGCAAGAACAGTTACAGTTACAGATCGTCCTGTAGCAGAGGGAGATACAGCAGTTATCGACTTTGAGGGATTTGTTGACGGAGTAGCTTTCGAGGGTGGAAAGGGTGAGAATCATCCATTAGAGATTGGTTCACACACATTCATCGATACATTCGAGGATCAGTTAGTAGGAAAGAACACAGGCGATGAGGTTGAGGTCAATGTAACATTCCCTGAGAAGTATCAGGCAGCAGACCTTGCAGGAAAGCCGGCTACATTCAAGGTTAAGATCAACGAGATCAAGGCTAAGGAGCTTCCTGAGCTTGATGATGAGTTTGCACAGGATGCAGCAGGTGTTGATACATTAGCTGAGTACAAAGAGGAAATCAAAAAGAACCTCACAGAGAAGAAAGAGACAGAAGCTAAGAAGACTAAAGAGGATGAGGCTATCCAGAAGATTATCGATAAGTCAAAGATGGATCTTCCGGAGGCAATGATTGAGACTCAGTGTGAGACAATGGTTGAGGAGTTCGCTCAGAGAATCGCACAGAGCGGTCTTACAATGGAGCAGTACTTACAGTTCTCAGGCATGACAGTTGACCAGCTTAAGGATCAGGTTCGTCCTGAGGCTACAACACGTATCCAGAGCAGCCTTGTACTTGAGCAGATTGCCAAGGAGGAGAACATCGAGGTTACTGATGCAGATATCGATGCTGAGGTAGAGAAGATGGCTAAGGCATACGGCATGGAGGCTGATAAGCTTAAAGAGTACATGGGAGATGCTGAGAAGGAGTCTATGAAGAAAGACATTGCTATCACAAAGGCCGTAGATCTTATCATGGACAACGTTAAAGAGCGTGCAAAGGCAAAGAAAAAGGCTGATGCAGAAGAGTCTACAGAAGAATAAGATTTTTGAATCAAGATTTGATGGACTGGCTCAGAAGCCTATTTTCTGAGCCGGTCTTTTGAAATTTTATAAAGGAGGTATTTTATATGAGTTTAGTACCATATGTCATTGAACAGACCAGCAGAGGAGAGCGCAACTACGACATTTACTCCAGATTATTAAAAGATCGTATCATTTTCCTTGGAGAGGAAGTAAATGAGACAACGGCCAGCCTTGTTGTTGCCCAGCTTTTATTCCTTGAGTCTGAGGATCCGAATAAGGATATCCACCTTTACATCAATTCACCGGGTGGAATGGTTACAGCAGGACTTGCTATTTACGATACTATGCAGTATATCAAGTGTGATGTTTCAACAATCTGTATCGGTCTTGCAGCCAGCATGGGAGCTTTCCTTCTTGCAGGCGGTGCAAAGGGCAAGAGATATGCTCTTCCAAATGCAGAGATTATGATTCATCAGCCATCTGGCGGTGCAAAGGGTCAGGCTACTGAGATTCAGATTGCTGCAGAAAATATTTTAAAGACAAAGAAGAGATTAAACGAAATTTTAGCAGCCAATACAGGCAAGCCATACGAGACAATTGCAGCTGATACAGAGCGAGACAACTATATGTCAGCACAGGAAGCCGCAGAGTATGGTCTCATAGACAGTGTAATAACAAACAGATAATCAGAAGTTAGATGAATTTAAGAGGGTACCCCATATGGGATGCCCTCATGCAATAAAAGGAGTTAATAATGGCAGGAAAAAACGACGGAAAGATTCGCTGCTCATTTTGCGGTAAGACACAGGACCAGGTAAATCGTTTGATTTCCGGACCTAATGGAGCTTTTATCTGCGATGAGTGTATAGATATATGTGCCGAGATTCTTGAGGAAGAAGGCGTAGAGGGGCATGAGGACAAAAGCAGCGCTAAGGATGATATAAATCTTGTTACTCCGGAGGAGCTTAAGGCGTTTCTGGACGATTATGTAATAGGACAGGACCAGGCAAAGAAGGTGCTTTCGGTTGCTGTTTACAATCACTATAAGAGAGTACTGGCAGGTGATACATCAGATGTAGAGCTTCAGAAGAGTAATATTCTCATGCTTGGACCTACAGGCTCAGGAAAGACACTTCTTGCGCAGACACTTGCCAGAGTGATAAATGTTCCATTTGCTATCGCTGATGCTACAACACTTACAGAGGCAGGATACGTAGGTGAGGATGTGGAGAATATCCTGTTAAAGCTTATTCAGGCGGCAGATTATGATATCGAGCGTGCAGAGCATGGGATCATTTATATAGATGAGATAGATAAAATTACAAAGAAATCAGAGAATGTCTCAATCACCAGAGATGTGTCAGGCGAGGGTGTACAGCAGGCTCTTTTAAAGATTCTTGAGGGCACAGAGGCATCTGTACCGCCACAGGGCGGCAGAAAGCATCCACAGCAGGAGCTTATACCTATTGATACTACTAATATACTTTTTATCTGCGGTGGAGCATTTGATGGTCTGGAAAAAATTATCGACAGTCGTATGGATACATCATCTATAGGCTTCAATTCAGATGTAAAGTCAAAGACAGAGCTCAATGTAGGAGAGGCGTTTAAGCATGCACTTCCACAGGATTTTGTAAAGTTTGGATTGATTCCTGAGTTTATCGGACGTGTACCTATTACCGTTTCTCTCGAGGCACTCGACAGGGATGCACTTATCCGTATACTTAAGGAGCCTAAGAACTCGCTTATCAAGCAGTACACCAAGCTCTTTGAGCTTGACGGAGTAGGTCTTGAGTTCACAGACGATGCAGTAAATGCCATCGCTGACAAGGCACTTGAGAGAAAGACAGGAGCCAGAGGACTTCGTGCCATCATGGAGGCTGTTATGCTTGACCTTATGTATCGTATACCGTCAGACAAGAGCATCAGCAAGTGCGTAATCGACAAGGATACAGTTGAGGAAAACTTAAAGCTAGATGGTGAGTGTGTGCCGGAGGCATATATCGAGGAAAAAGCGGCATCATAAGTACATGGCGGTATTTTACAAAAGATACAGCATCGGATAATATAAATTGCACAGCGGTTTGTTATGCATGGCTGTGCAATAATACAGGAGATATAAGTGGAAGAACAGATTATGAATATGCCTGCAGTAGCGCTGAGAGGGCTTACTATTCTGCCGGGGATGATTGCCCATTTCGACATCAGCAGAGAGCGCTCCCTTCGTGCTGTCGAGGAGGCTATGGAGCAGGATCAAAAGATTTATCTTGTCACACAAAGGAATGTGGACAGTGAGGACCCGACTCAGGAAGATCTCTATCAGATGGGTATTGTTGCTGATATAAAGCAGGTTGTCAGATTACAGAATGATGTTGTGAGAATACTTGTAGATGGAATAAGCCGGGCAGCATTGCTTGGCTTTACCGGTAATGAGAAGTACCTTGAGGCAGAAATCTGTTATTGTGATAGTAATGCAGACAGCCTGCCGGAGGATCTCAGGGAAGCCATGCTTCTCGGAGTCAGAGAGGCTTTTCACAGATATGCGGCAGTCGTCGGCAAAATCAGCAAGGAGCTTATCAGGCAGATAGATCAGTATGAGGATCTTGAAAAGCTCATTGATTATGTAACCAACAATCTGCCGGTGTCATATGAGCTTAAGCAGCAGGTGCTTGAGGCAGAGGATATCAATGACAGATATCAGGTTATAGTATCATTACTTCTCTCCCAGGTGGAGGTTATTTCCATAAAGAATGAGCTTCAGAAAAAAGTAAAGGTTCGTGTGGACAAGCATCAGAAGGAGTATGTGCTTCGTGAACAGCTTGGTGTGATACGTGAGGAGCTGGGCGAGAATGCTGACTCGGAGGCTGATGAATATGAGAAAAAGCTATCTGAGTTAGATGCGCCTGACTACGTAAAGGAAAAGACGAAAAAAGAGATAAAGCGCTTTAGAAATATGAGCAGCAGCTCATCAGAGAGCACAGTTGAGAGAGGCTATATAGAGACTGTACTTGAGCTTCCGTGGAACAAGATGTCTGTGGACAACAAGGATCTTGACCATGCAGCACAGGTGCTTGATGATGATCATTACGGATTAAAGGATGTTAAGGAGAGAATACTTGAGTTTCTGGCAGTCAGAAATCTGACAAGCAAGGGAGAGAGTCCTATAATTTGTCTTGTAGGTCCTCCGGGAACAGGAAAGACAAGCATAGCCCGTTCAATTGCGTCGGCACTGGAGAAGAAATATGTGCGTATTTCTCTTGGTGGTGTGCGTGATGAGGCAGAAATCCGTGGACACAGAAAGACATATATCGGCGCTATGCCGGGCCGTATAGTAAATGGCTTAAGACAGGCAGGCGTTTCAAATCCTCTCATGCTGTTGGATGAGATAGATAAGGTGTCAAGTGACTACAAGGGTGACACATCAGCCGCTCTTCTCGAGGTGCTTGACAGTGAGCAGAACAGCAGATTCAGGGATCATTACATTGAGATGCCTGTGGATTTGTCGGAGGTGCTTTTTATTGCAACGGCAAATGAGGTTTCAGGCATTCCAAAGCCGCTTCTTGACAGGATGGAGCTTATCGAGGTGTCAAGCTACACTGAAAATGAGAAATTTCACATAGCAAAGGAACACCTGGTTGAGAAGCAAAAGAGCAAAAACGGAATTAAAAAGGAACAGCTTACGATAACAGACTCTGCCCTAAAGGATATCATCAGGCTGTACACCAGAGAGGCCGGAGTCAGAAGCCTTGAGAGGACTATCGGCAAGCTGTGCCGCAAGGCTGCCAGGGAAATCTTTAAGGACAGCGAAGCTGCTGTAAAGGTTACAAAGACCAATCTTAAGACGTATCTTGGCAATCCGAAGTACAGTCCGGAGAAGAAAAATGATCACGCAGAGGTTGGAATCGTTAGAGGCCTGGCATGGACCAGCGTGGGCGGAGTCACACTCGAGGTTGAGGTGAATGTGCTGCCGGGCAAGGGTGAGCTCGTGCTCACCGGTAAGCTTGGCGACGTGATGAAGGAGTCGGCACAGGCGGCACTTAGCTATGTGCGCTCAATAAGCGAAGGATATGGCATTGATGCAGAGTTTTATACGAAGCATGACATCCATATACATATCCCGGAGGGCGCAGTGCCAAAGGACGGACCATCTGCAGGTATCACTATGGCGACAGCCATGCTCTCGGCTATTACAGACAGAGCTGTCAGGGCAGATGTAGCCATGACGGGCGAGATAACGCTGCGCGGCAGGGTGCTTCCGATAGGAGGACTCAAGGAAAAGCTGCTTGCAGCCAAAGTAATCGGAATAAAAACAGTATGTATTCCAAAGGATAATGAAAAGGACCTGGAGGAGATTTCAAAGGAAATAACAGACGGCATGGAAATCGTGCCGGTGGAGAGATTTTCACAGGTGGAGAAGATAGCATTTGTAAAATAAGAATGAGGAAGAGATTATGGTAATTAAAAGTGTTAATTTAGAGACAGTTTGCGGAATTACAAGCACAATCCCTGACAATGAGTATAATGAAGTGGCATTCGCCGGCAAGTCAAATGTAGGCAAGTCGTCACTGATCAACGCACTCATGAACAGAAAGTCACTTGCCAGGATCTCTTCACAGCCCGGCAAGACACAGACCATCAATTTTTATAACGTCAATGACGCCATGTATCTGGTCGATCTGCCGGGCTATGGCTATGCCAATGCCAATATCGAGATAAAAGCTAAATGGGGACAGATGATAGAAAACTATCTTCACACCTCCAAAAAGCTTCAGGCAGTGTTTCTTTTAATAGATATAAGGCATGAGCCATCGGACAATGATATCATGATGTATGACTGGATGGTAAACCAGGGCTTTGCACCGATCATCATTGCAACCAAATCTGATAAATTGAAAAAAAGCCAGATTGCCGCACACATAAAGACTATCAAGGATGTGCTTCATGTGAAGCCCGGCACGGTAGTCATACCGTTTTCGTCCATGTCAAAGGATGGCAGGGATGAAATCTGGAATCTCATAGATTCACTCGTGTTTGACGAGGAGACGCTTCTTGCCATGAAACAGGAGGAAGAAGCAAAGCGCGAGGCAAAATCAGCTGCAAAAAGAGCCGCTGCATCCCAGCCACACAAAAAGGAGCGCTGGAAGAAGACCGGAAAGCCGGTTGCCAAAAAGACTAAAGAACGCAGAGATAAGGCCAAGAGCAAAAAAAGCGTTAATAATCATAAAAAGAAATAAAGTTATAGAAAGAAAGGCGAATATTTAATATATGAAGAATAAATGCAAATTTGTAGGCATTATGTTTTTGTGTATATTGATAGTGTGTACGCTTGCGGTAATGGCATATGAGCACACAGCAGGTATGAAAGGCGCTGCCTGTGGAGCATCAAATGCTTCGGGCAATACAAAAAATACAGACGAAGCTGATGATATGCTTACAGTCGTGACATCCTTCTATCCTATGTACATTGCCACTTTAAACATAGTAGACGGAGTGGAAGGTGTGAGACTTGAAAACTTAAGCGAGCCACAGACCGGTTGTCTGCACGATTTTCAGCTAACACCGGAGGATATGAAGCTTTTATCCACAGCCGATGTTTTTGTAATAAACGGAGGCGGTATAGAGTCGTTTATGTCAGATGTGGCAAAGGCGTATCCGAAGCTTGATGTGGTTGAGACCTGTGAGGATGTGGCACTTCTTTCTGAGGATGATGCAGACAGTGACCACGACGCAGACACAGAATCGGACAGTGACCACGACCATGACCACGAAGCAGACGCAGAATCAGATAGCGCGCATGACCATGACCACGGTGATGAGAATGCCCATGCATGGATGAGCGTGCCGCGTTACCGCACCATGGTTCAGACAATCGCATCCCGGCTTGCCGAAAAGGATGCAAAGCATGCTGATGAATATTATGCAAATGCAAAAGCATATGATGCAAAGCTTGCAGTGCTTGAAGAAAAGATAAATAGCCTAAAGAGTCTTACCAATGGACAGAATATCATCATATTCCATGAGGCCTATGCGTATGTAGCTGATGATTTTTCCATGAATGCATGCTATCTGTTAGACCTTGACGAGGAGCGCTCAGTCAGCGCAGGTGAGATAAAGCAGGTAATAGGTGCCATAAAGGATGACGGAGTGTCGGTAATACTCGCTGAGGAGTTCTACGGAAAGAGCATGGGAGATACAGTATCGCGTGAGACAGATGTGCATGTGATTTATATCGACCCTCTCAACAGGGGAGAGTACGACAAGGACAGCTATCTTGATGGTATGGAGCACAATATAGAGCTTATCAAAGAGGCATTTACTAAATAAAATTGGAGAAAATATGCGGATAATAATACAGCCATGTGGCTTTCATTGCATAAAAATAAATAACCTTGGAGTGAGCTTCGGAGAGCAGACGGTGCTTGAGGATGTAAATATGCACATACATTGCGGCTCCTTCAATGTCATAATAGGCCAAAACGGTGCCGGAAAATCTACACTCATAAAGGCGATACTCGGCGAGATACCTCACACCGGTACGATTGAGTTCAAGGATACTAAGGACGGACATATGGCTAAGCTTAAAATCGGCTATGTGCCGCAGTCTGTCAATATCGAGAAAAATACACCGGTCAGCGTGTATGACCTCATAGCAAGCTATCAGTACAATTATCCTGTTTTTCTGCCAAAGAGCAAAAAGATAGAGGCAAAGATAAGGGAGACACTCGAGGTATTTGAGGCTGAGGAGCTCATCGACAAGCAGGTGTGCAACCTCTCGGGAGGACAGCTGCAGAGAGTGCTTCTTTCCATGGCAATCATGGACGAGCCGAACTTGCTGCTGTTGGATGAGCCGGTGTCCGGAATAGACCAAAACGGCATGGAGCTTTTCTATAAGACCATGGATTATTTAAAGACTCACTATGACCTTGCAATCATACTCATATCGCACGATTTGGACTATGTGGCAAAGTACGCAGACCATGTTGTACTGCTTGATAAGACTGTTGCAAAGCAGGGAACTGTGAAGGAAGTCTTTGAGAGCAAGGAATTTGAGAGAATTTTTTACACAGGAGAGGAATCCTGGGTGAGAGAGGAGGAGCACAAATGAATATAACCTCCTGGCTTCAATATGATTTCATGAGAAATGCCCTTATCGCTGTGCTTATCATCACACCGCTTTTTGGCATAATGGGAACCATGATTGTAAACAAAAAGATGGCATATTTTTCAGATGCACTCGGACATTCAGCACTTACCGGAATCGCTGTCGGAGTGGTATGCGGCATGGCAGACACCTCGCTTGCCATGGTGATATTTGCGATAGTGTTTGCGCTTCTTTTAAATAAGATAGGCAGTCTGAACACTGCATCGACAGATACCATTATATCGGTATTTTCATCGTGCTCTGTGGCGATAGGTCTTGCGATACTGTCAAAGGGCGGCAATTTCAGCAAATACTCAAGTATACTGGTGGGCGATGTGCTAAGCATCACAAAGACGGAGATAGTGTATCTCATCGTGATTTTTGTGGTCACTATAGTGTTCTGGGTGTTTTGCTTCAACAAGCTCAACGCCATATGTATACACAGAAGCGTGGCAAAAAGCAAGGGTATCCATGTGCGTCTTCTGGATAATCTGTTTGCGGTGCTTGTAGCACTCATAGTTATGCTATCCATCAAGTGGATAGGTATACTTATAATAAATGCTCTGCTTATATTACCGGCAGCTTCATCAAGGAATATTTCGGAAAATATGCGTGAGTATCATTTCTTTTCAGTGATATTTTCAGTATTTTCCGGTATAGTCGGCCTCGCAGTGTCATACTACACCAATGTGGCAACAGGTCCGATGATAGTGATTATTGCATCGGTAATATATTTTTCGACATTTATATTTGGCAGAAAGCTGAAAAAATAACGGCTAAAGCTATAAGCAACAGACGCAAAACAGCCGATACACAGTATAAGAGATAAACTGTTTAGCTATATCAGACGCTATACAGGGTGATAATAGTATAGCGGGAAAGGATTCCCGCACGCACATTACCAGGGAGGGATGAGAGATGTTAGATGCTATTTCAAGTGTAGTTTCAGCAGTAGCGGCGCAGAGTGTCACAGCAAAGGACGAGGCGCAGACAAAGAATACTAATACCGCTTCAAAGAAGCAGGATGCAAAGACGGATAAGTCGGATGCAAAGACTGCAGGCTTCAGCGACGAGGCAGCTGTATATGAGAAATCAGACAGCAAGGATGATTCAAAGGATACTGCAAAGAGCACAGTAAACCAGAAGATGAGCAAGGCAGACAGAGATGCACTGGTACAGGCACTTAAGGATGATGCCAACGCCAGACAGCAGCAGCTTATCGAGATCGTCAGAAAGTCCATGACAGGACAGGCTTCAACCTGGGATAAGTCACAGGGCTTAAAGAGTCTGTTTGAGAATCTGACTGTAGATGCAGACACAATAGCGCAGGCCAAAAAGGACATCGCAGAGGATGGATACTGGGGAGTTGAGAAGACCTCAGACCGTATTCTTGACTTTGCAAAGGCACTGTCGGGAGGCGACAAGGACAAGGCTGATGAGCTTTTGAATGCATTCAAGAAGGGCTTTTCACAGGCAACAGGAGCCTGGGGAGACAAGCTGCCATCAATTTGCCAGGATACTTATGATGCCGTAGTCAAGAAGTTTGATGACTGGAAGAATGGCACAGAGGACACACAGGTACAGGGCTAGAAGCCGGATGTGTATGTAAAAGTGTCGTGATGGAACGAATATTATATAAGAAATCTGATTTATGAATTATGAAAAGGGGGCTGCACGCAGCGTGCAGTCACCTTTTTAGCGCTTGTATATTTTTTTGAGAGGTGTATAATAGAAGAATAGTATATAAGTATCATTATTCATGTGGAGGAAATATCATGAAATTAGACATGTCAAAGTGGAAAGCACTTAGCATCAAAAATCGTTTAAAGAAAGGCTTCAGACTGACTATATTTGTAGCATCGGCATCGGGGGTTATCGCGGGTATTCTTATGATTCTTGTATCAATGAGATATTCCAGCGCACTAACCTTTTACGGATTTTCACAGGGAGATATAGGAAAGGTTATGGTAACCTTCTCAGAGACACGAAGCGCTACACGAGCTCTTATCGGTTATACAGCTTCTGACACATTAAGTAAGATGTCTGATACACATGATTCTAAAAAGGAATTATTTCAAAAATACTGGAAAGAGCTGCAAAGCTCTATAAAGACAGGTGAGGAGAAGGATATATATGATGATATAAACAGTAAGCTCGACTCATACTGGAGTCTCGATGATGAGATTGGACAGTTAGGTGAGAATGCTACAGATCCTGAGACACAGAAGGAGGCCGAGGAGAGAGCAGTAGCAGATCTTGCACCTGCATATGATGATATATATCAGCAGCTTGTTGCCCTTATGAATATAAAGGTAACAGAGGGAGATAATTTAAGCAAGACATTATCATTAGTATCATATGCCGCATTTGGTATTGTTATTGTTATCATTGTCGGTTCATATTTTATCTCGATGAAAATCGGGAACGAAGTTGCAGTTGGTATTTCTAAACCACTCGATGAGTTAAAACAGAGATTACGTACATTTGCACAGGGTGATCTTGAGGCTCCATTCCCGGCAGTTGATTCACAAGATGAAATTGCTGATATGGTAGGGGCTGCAAAAAACATGGCAGCAGACCTTAAGACTATCATATCTGACTCTGACAAGCTTCTTGGAAAGATGGCAGAAGGAGATTATACAGTTTCATCAGACATGGAAGATAAATATACCGGAGATTTTATTGGACTTCTCATGGCAATGCGTCAGATGAAGACACAGATGAATGATGTTATGTCACATATCAATGAGATATCATCACTTGTTACAGCAGGTTCTAACAACCTTGCTCAGGCAGCACAGGAAATAGCAGAAGGTGCTATGGATCAGTCAGCAGCCATTGAGGAGCTTCAGGCTACATTTGCAGATATCACAAACGGTGTTGAGAAAACATCTGAGAAGCTCAATGATACATACAGGATTGCACAGGAGTATGCTGAGGAAGCAGATCACAGCCATACAGAGATGCAGGGCATGGTTGATGTTATCGGACGCATCAATGATACATCTAAGCAGATTGAGAATATCATTTCTGAGATTGAGGATATTGCCAGTCAGACAAACCTTCTTTCACTCAATGCAGCTATCGAGGCAGCGCGTGCAGGTGAGGCAGGTAAAGGATTCGCAGTTGTTGCGGAACAAATCAGAAGTCTTTCAGAGCAGAGTGCCAAGGCTGCAGTTGACACACGTCAGCTTATAGAGAGTGCCATTGCGGTATCTAACGAGGGTAATGAAGCTGCAGAGCGCGTAAGTACTTCTATTGAAAAGGTTATCAATGGTATGAAGGAAGTTGCAGATTCTTCTCAAAAACTCAGCGAGATTGCAGAGGAGCAGGCAAAGGCTATGGAGCAGGCAGAGGCCGGTATTAATCAGATATCAGATGTTGTACAGTCAAACTCAGCAAATGCAGAGGAAACATCAGCAACAAGTGAGGAGCTTTCAGCACAGGCGGAGACAATGAACGAGCTGATTAGCAAATTTATATTGGAAAAGAAATAGAAAAATTGTACATACGAGTTTAGAAAAACTTTTTAACAAAAAGCCCCACAAGCATTATGGATATGCTGTGAGGCTTTTTGTTGTTGTGCGTTAGAGGGTTACTTTTTAAATCTAGTAAACATGTACTATGTGAACATAGTTTTTTGTGCGATACGTGGAAAATCTGAAAAGTAATGAAAATGAACAATTAAATGAGAATATTTAAATTTGCTCTTTTTGGCAGGGTGTGTTATAATCCTTGTATACAAAAAACAGAGGTAATACAATATGGGTAGTAATAACGATATTTCATTAAAAGCATTAGCCAAGATTAATCTGGGGCTCGATGTTGTGAGGCGCAGAGAGGACGGATATCATGAGGTCCGTATGATTATGCAGACCATTCATCTGTATGACAGGCTTGATATCAAAAGGACAAAGGAGCCGGGCATACAGATACAGACCAATCTGTCTTTTCTCCCTGTAAACGAGAACAATCTCATATACAAGGCTGCAAAGCTTCTGATGGATGAGTTTTCTATAACTGACGGTGTATCAGTGAAGCTGGACAAGCGTATTCCTGTTGCAGCAGGGATGGCGGGGGGCAGTACTGATGCGGCGGCTATGCTTATAGGTGTAAACAGGCTTTTTTCACTGGGACTGACAAAGAAACAGCTTATGGAAAGAGGTGTGCAGATAGGGGCGGATGTACCATTCTGTATTATGAGAGGCACGGCGCTGGCCGAGGGCATAGGAGAGGCGCTTAGTCCTCTTCCTCAAATGGTAAAGTGTCCGGTGCTTATTGCAAAGCCGTCCATCTCGGTATCCACAAAATTTGTGTACCAGAATCTGAAGCTTGATGATACGACTATTCATCCGGATATAGACCGCCTGATAGATGATATAAAGGCTAAGAATCTGCATGATATCGCAGCACATATGGGAAATGTCTTAGAGACCGTGACCATACCAAACTATCCGGTGATAGATGAGATAAAGAAGCATATGCTTTCAAATGGCGCGGTAGGAGCCATGATGAGCGGTAGTGGTCCGACGGTTTTTGGTCTGTTTGACGATGAAGATACTGCAAAGAAAGCGTACAAAGCCATGAGAAGCTCACATCTTGCCAGACAGGTGTATCTGACATCTGTATACAATAATCGCAAATAACGTGATATCCGGATAGCACAGCGGGTGCTTTATAGTTACTTTTTTCTTATATGTGAGAATGATAATACAAGAGATAGGAGAAGTTTGATGACTGATAATTTAACTTTAAATATGGATGCATATCTGCCACTGCGTGATGTGGTGTTTAATACACTTCGTGAGGCAATTTTAAAGGGCGAGCTCAAGCCGGGAGAGAGACTTATGGAGCTGCAGCTTGCGTCAAAGCTTGGAGTCAGCCGTACACCTATACGTGAAGCAATCAGAATGCTTGAGCAGGAGGGGCTTGCAGTCACAATGCCGAGAAAGGGCGCAGAGGTTGCCAAGATGACTCTCAAGGATATGGAGGATGTGCTTGAGGTGAGAGAGGCTCTTGATGAGCTTGCAGCCAAAATAGCCTGTAAGAAAATCAGTGATGAGCAGCTTGCGAATCTAAAAACCATAAAGGACGAGTTTAAGAGGAGCATGGACTCAGGAGATGTGAAAAAGATAGCTGAGGAGGATGTGAAGTTTCACGATGCTATCTATGAGGCAACAAACAATGCGAAGCTTGTATCTATGATGAACAATATCCGTGAGCAGATGTACCGCTACAGAGTGGAGTATTTGAAGGACCCAAAGAATTATCCGATGCTTGTGAAGGAGCATGACGCCATCTACAGGGCGCTTGAGTCAAGAAATATGGAGCTTGTGACTACAGAAATGCATACGCATGTGGCAAATCAGGCGGTTGCTGTGAAGGCTGTGATACAAAAGCAGGATGAAGAGAAGAAATAAAACAGAAATAAAACAAGATTATAGCAGACAAAGATAATAAAATACAAAATAATATAACAAAACCAGGGGCTGCCGGCCGCACTGACGTGTGAACGGTGCCCTTTTTTAGTGGCTTAGTTAGTTACAAAATAAACAATCGGGGATATTTGCGAGCTTGTATGGTCATACTATATCAGGAATTTTAAATCTGACGGGATTTATTGGGTATATAGGAGAGTTAAAGATGACCACAAACATAGATGAGAACATAAAAAGCTTCAGGCAGATATATTCTGACTGTTCAGATATCAAGATGCAGGAGATGTATCTGGGGCGTGATGCCTCCATAAAGTGTTTTGTTGCATATATTGAGGTGACATGTGCAGGCTCCGGTATCAATAACAGTGCGTTTGGACGATTTACATCATACCTTGAAGGGATAGACCGGGATCAGGTTAAGGAAGTACTTGACAAAAATCAGGCAGCTCTATCCGAATTTGCACATCTGCACACGGTTAATGAGGCAGCCCAGATGATGCTGACAGGAGACGTGATTTTTTTTGTGGATGGTTATCCGGATGCCTTCAAGCTTCCAGACAAGGGATATCCCGCCATGTCAATTCAGGAGATTGATTCGGAAAAGGTCATAAGAGGCTCAAATGAGGGCTTTGCTGATTCAATAAAGATAAATACTGCACTTATCAGGCGCAGGTTAAGGAGCACTCGCTTAAAGTGTAAAGAGGTGAAAAAGGGGCTTCGCGGACACAGCAATGTGGACATATTGTATGTGAGAGACCTCGTAAAACCGGGGCTTGTAGAGGAAGTGGAAAAGAATCTGGACAGCTATGTGATAGACCATGTGGGTGACTCGGGAGTTCTTGAACAGTTTGCTGAGGCAAAATGGTATTCACCGTTCCCACAGCTTCAGACCACAAAGCGGCCGGATGTGGCGGTAAATGCGCTCCTAGAGGGGAGGGTGGTGGTGCTGTGCGATAATTCACCGATAGCAATAATACTGCCAACCACCATGAACAATTTTTTAAAAACCGCAGATGATTACTATAACAGAACGATAGCGGCAAGCTTTGCCAGATTGATAAGGTACGTGGCAGCCTTTATGTCATTTACATTGCCGGGGCTTTATCTGGCGGTCACAAATTTTCATACACAGATACTGCCGACACCACTCATACTGGCGTTTTATGAAGCCAGACTCGGCTGCCCGTTTCCGCAGCTCATAGAGGTGCTCATGATGGAGCTGTCCTTTGAACTGCTTCGCGAAGCCGGCATAAGACTTCCCGGAGCCATGGGAAATACGATAGGCATAGTCGGAGGCCTCATAATCGGACAGGCAGCAGTGGATGCAAATTTAGTGAGCCCTATAGTGGTCATCCTGGTTGCATTCACCGCACTCTGCTCGTTTGCCATACCGAGTGAGGAGTTTGCATTTTCATTTAGGATACTCAAATTCGCTGTAATAATTATGTCGGCATGGCTTGGATACTTTGGATTTTTAATAAGTCTGATGGTGATACTTTTGCATCTTGCAAAGCTCAAAAGCTGTGGTTATCCATACATGATGCCATTCGTGGGCAGCGAGCTGACAGGCGGCGAGGATGAAAAGGACAGTATCATACGATTTCCGCTTCGAAGACTTTGGAGGCGGCCTGTATTTGCAAGAGAAAAGGAGTGCAGGAAGCTGAAAGAAAATCGGACAAAATAAGTTGATGAAAATGGTAAAATTGTATTATTGTAATTAAACAATACAAATGATAACATATATATTATGTATGAATTTGCGCGAAAGGGAGAGAGGTTATGGAACAAAAAAGAAAAGAAGAAATAAGAAAAAGTATAATTGCCTGTGACAATGATATAGTTAAACTCAGATCACAGGCTGAAAATCTTGAAGAAATCATAAAAAATCAAAAGTGCACGCAAAAACGTTTTGAGAGTGAATGCGATAAGTATGAAATCAAAAGGCAGAAAAAAAAGATAAAATTAGAGAATATGTCATGTTTAATACAGAATGTTAAGCTAGTTGAAAGATATGTAGGAAGAATGAGCGATCGAGTATCTGGCAATTGTTATAATGTTAACAGTAATAGATTATTGAATATGATGAAACAGATGGAC
>OHOK01000245.1_pt1 | contig 31922 bp, 30 predicted proteins | sample 1569731 | NCBI WGS metagenome assembly OHOK01 (sample SAMEA3879559, study PRJEB24766) | human gut metagenome | biome: human-associated habitat; feature: feces | place: USA | collected 1985/1987
CCTTTTAAGGGTGGTTGCAGTCTTTTTTTATTGCGCGTTTTTTTACAGCGCCTTTTTTTATATCATGCCAGACGCATGGAACGTTCCCACACGTCTATTTGACCTGATTTTCTTTTATTATCCTGCCACGCTCAAAAGCACAAGCATTCTCAAGCGTTGTGCGGCTTATGGCGGCTAGGGCTTCTTCGGTGAAAAAGCCCTGATGAGAGGTGACGATAACGTTAGGAAAAGACAGAAGCCTTGCGGTCACGGAGCTTTCTAGGATATCCTCCTGTCGGTTTTCAAAGACGTTCTCTGTTTCTTCCTCATAAACATCAAGACCCACTCCGTGGAATTTTCTGCTTCTGATACCTTTTATAAGGTCTTCGGTATTCACAAGTGCACCTCGGGAGGTATTTACGAAAACAACATTCTCTTTCATAAGGGAGATAGTTTCAGTATTGATAAGATGATAGCTTGCCTCTGTCAGGGGGCAATGGAGCGAGATAAGGTCGCTTTCCCGCAGGACTTCGCTAAGGGGATAATATTTCACAAAATCAAGGTCGGGATTTTGATAAACGTCATAAGCTATAACACGCATACCAAAGCCGTGGCATATCCTGCACATTGCCGCACCTATCCTGCCTGTGCCTATTATACCAGCAGTCTTGCCATGGAAATCAAGTCCCATAAGACCATTCAGGCTGAAATTGTTCTCTCTTACCTTTATATAGCCCTTGTGTATTCTTCTTGTTACTGCAAGCGCAAGCGCCATGGCGTGTTCTGCCACGGCTTCCGGAGAATACCCAGGCACTCTAAGCACTGTTATGCCGTATTTATCGGCGGCTTTTATATCAACATTATTATAGCCTGCACATCGCATAAGAAGAAGCTTTACACCGTGTTCATGGAGCCGTCTAAGCACTGAGCCTGTTATCGTTGAGCTTACAAAGGCACACACGCCCTCACAGCCCTCGGCAAGCCTTGCTGTGTCTTCCGTCAAGTCAGCTTCAAGGTAGATGCTTTCTATATCGGGATAGTTTTTTCGCTGCTTTTCAAATGAATCTATATCATACTGCTTTGCGTCATAGAATATTATTTTCATGAAAACTCCTCCAAATTTTAAAGTATTTCATTTTACGCTTGTATTTTTTGCAGCTGTTTATAAAAATATACGGTTTTTGCCTTAATAAGATAAAATTATCAAAGGTTGACAATTGTGCGTAAATAGGATATAATATAGGTGTCGGTATGTAAAAATATACTTTAAATATACTTTAAATGCCTGTTTTCTACAGAAAGGATATGATGCCAATGTCACAATTTTCGGAACTTCTCAGAGAATACATAAAGAAAAAAGATATTACTATAAAAGCCCTTGCCGAAAAATGTGGTATCGACAGAACATATCTTCATAAGATACTCAAAGGTGAAAGGAAAGTGCCAAGCGTAGATTTTGTAGAAAATATAAGCTTGCAGCTCATGCTTTCCACAGAGGATAAAAGCAGGCTCATGGAGCTTTATAACATTTCTGAGATGGGGGAAGATGTCTACAATCGCCGTAAGCAGGTGTCAAAGATAATACACGATATGGCAAACACCAACATGGAAGATCCTGACGCTCTGACTTTCAAGACAGAAGTTGATATTGACTCTGTGCCTGAGATATCCATCTATACCGACAAACGTGAGCTTAGAAAAAACCTGCAGGTACTTATATGCAGCGATGTTCATAATGGTTCTGACATTCAGGTCATCGCTCAGCCAACAGAGTTTCTTACCAATCTGCTGTCTATTGCCGCAGAAGGCAGCGAGTCTGCCATAAACCATCTGTTCTTCTTTGACAACACCTCAGGTGAAAAAACCACCGCAAAATACAATCTGGATATTTTTCCGTTCATATGTCACCTTGCACAAAAGCATGAAAAGTATGAGGCTTTTTATTATTATGAGGGTGCGTCGGCATATTTCAACTCCACGAACATCATGCCAAACATAATGATAACGAATAATTTTCTGATCAGAACAGACAGCGATTATTGCGAGGGAGTTATATACAGATCTAAGCCTATGGTAGAATTTTATATGCGGCAGTTTGAAAAGTTCAAGACAAAATGTGCAAAGCTTCTCGACCACGCCGTGGATATTTTGGAATATGTTTACTTTTGGTACGATGACAACGCAAATTTCATCGGCGTGGATTTTCAGCCATGCACCATGCTTTGTCTTACAGAGGATATATACAACGCCCATGCACTTTTGCCAGCTGACGCAAAGAAATTTGTAAAAGCAAAGCTCACCATGGGCAAGAAGGCTCTTTCTGAACACAAATTTGTAAATCTGTTCAGTGAAAAGGGCCTTGCAGAGTTTATGACGACGGGAGAGATTTTTGAGCTTCCGAGAAATTCATATACTTTTCCCACTCTTGCAGAACGCAAGATAATGCTACAGATAATGATATCGCTTTGTGAAAACGGCATGGCAGACTACAGGATAATAAAGGACGACTATTTTGCGGTGTCGAAAAATCTTTGTATCAACATTTCTGACAACACAAGTCTTAACATCATTGCCAGAAACAACTGCTTCTCTGATTTTTCTTATTTGAAGATAAGCGAAACGAGCCTTGTTCAGGCTTTCTGGGATTATTTTCAGCACTTTATAGATTCTGACGCTGTTTGCTCACATGAAGAAACTATCGAGATACTCAGGTCTTATTTGTAAAAAATGGGCGACCAAAAGCCGCCCACTGTAATGATATTATTTAAGCTGTTCACGCATTAAAGTGAGCAGCTTTTTTTCACGTCTTGACACCTGCACCTGCGACATACCAAGTTGTTTTGCCGTTTCCATTTGAGTTTTATTCTGAAAATATCTCAGGTATATAAGCTTTCTATCCTCCGCTTCAAGGGAAGCTATGACCTGACGGAGAGAGAGCCTGTCAGCAATTTCTATGTCAGGAGCATCAACAGGGATATCTATTTGTCCGTGGCGGTCGTCTTCATCTGAGCTTTCAGTAAGACTAACAGGGGGCAGGGCGACGTTCATGGCCAGAGTAACGGCTTCTTCGCTTTCTCCTGACAGCTCACAAAGCTCGCTTATTGTCGGTTCTCTCCCCTGCTGTATGGAAAATCGCTCACGCTCTCTTACAAGGCGCATGGAAAGCTCTTTTATGCTCCGTGACACTTTTATCGTGCCACCGTCACGGAAAAGCCTTTTTATCTCCCCTAATATCACTGGCACTGCATAGGTGGAGAATTTCACACCACGTTCGCCGTCAAAGGCTTTCGCAGCTTTTACAAGACCTATACAGCCTGCACCGTAGAGGTCGTCATACTCTATGCCACGGTTGCGGAAGCGGTTTGCGCACAGGTGAACAAGCCCCAGATTTTCTTCTGCAAGAGGGGTCTCGACTATGCTGCTCATTTTATACTCTTTCTTTCAAGGTTTTTTCAAGGATAAGGGTAGTTCCTTCTCCAAGCTTGCTGCGCACCTTCACTTTATCCATAAAGCTTTCCATGACCGCAAAACCAAGACCTGCTCTTTCCTCCTCAGGTGCAGTGGTGAAAAGCGGCTGCATAGCCTGCTCTATATCGGCGATACCGCAGCCCTTATCCCTTATTTTTATGTAGACGTGTCTGTTCTCGAATATCCTTATCTGCATGAATATCTCCCCTAGGGTGTTTCGGTATCCGTGGACAATGGCGTTTGTGACTCCCTCTGACACTGCGGTCTTGACATCTGCAAGCTCGTCGATCTGAGGGTCAAGCTGAGTAAGGAAACCGCTGACTGCAACTCTAGCAAAGCGCTCATTTTCAGAATAGCTGGGAAAACTGACTTTCATTTCATTAAGGGGTTTTCGTTTCAATTTTATCACTCTCCTTTGTTTTGTCATCGGGGCTTTCATTCTGTTCCTGAGCCGCTTTCTTCTCTTGTATATACGGGGAAATATCCGTGACTATCTTTGTGAGTCTGTGCATACCTGCAAGCTGCAAGACCTTTCGGATATAAGCAGGAGGCGACGCCACTATCACCTCGCCACCCATTTCTGACATTATCCTGTATCTGCCCATAACAAGTCCGATGCCTGAGCTATCCATAAAAGTCACCTGAGAATAGTCGAGGATAAGGGTAAGAGGGTTATGGCTTCTAATGGCTTTATCTATCTCTCCCCTGAAATATTTTGCTGTATGGTGGTCGATATCGCCGCATATCTCTGCCACAAGAGTTCTGGCTGACGGATAGTTTTTTATCTCCACATTCATGCTTTATCATTCCTTTCATTTTTTCGTTTTATCCGCTGAAAATATATTATCACTTACAGTGGGATTTTTTTGTCGCATTATTGTATGAATGGAAAAAGGGCATAAAAAAACAGGAACACACTTTTTTTGTGTGTCCCTGCCTTTGACATCATTATCTTTCATAGATATCACGCCTGTGACCTATCTCCAGTACCAATATCAGAACTTTATCGTCTTGGATATCTGCAATAAGGCGGTAATCGCCTATTCGATATCGCCACTGACCACTCCTATTGGCGGTAAGCCCTTTGCCGTGACTTCTGGGGTCTTCACAACCCTCAAGATTTTTTCTGAGCCAACTCAATATCATTTTCGCCGTGTATTTATCAAGCTTCTTGATAGTCTTTTTGGCTCTTTCCGTAAGTTCTACCCTGTATTTCATAAGCCAAGCTCTTTCTCAACCTCGTCAAGGGAATAGCTTACAGGATTTTTCTTGTATTCCTCTATGGCTTCATTATAGAGTTTCAAGTCAAACTCGTCCTCTATACGTTCCAATACAGACTTTCTTATTAGCTCAGAAACAGTTATTCCGTACATATCTGCATAGGCTTTTATAAGCTTTGTGTCCTCATCGTTAAGTCTTACTGATACATTCATTGTAAGCACCTCCTCTTGTATTACATTGTAGCACAAAATTATAATTTTGTCAATGGATAAAAAACAGAGACACACATTAGTGTGTCCCTGCCTAGGAAAATTATTATGTTCTATGCTTATGTATTAAAGTCCGTTAGGATTATTCTTAATGAAGTTCCAGCTGTCTGCTGTCATTTCATCAAGACCATACTGTGCTTCCCAGCCAAAGACCTTCTTTGCCTTTGCTGTATCAGCATAGCAGGTTGCGATATCGCCTGCACGTCTTGGTTTTACCACATATGGGAGCTTCTTTCCGCAGGCTTTTTCAAAGCTGTGAAGAACGTCATAAACGCTTGAGCCTTTTCCTGTGCCGAGGTTTACAGCTTCAACACCCTTGTTTTCCATTACATACTTGACTGCACAAAGGTGACCCTTAGCAAGGTCAACAACGTGGATATAATCTCTTACACCTGTTCCGTCAGGAGTATCATAATCGTCGCCGAACACACCAAGCTTTTCAAGCTTTCCTACTGCTACCTGACAGATGTAAGGAAGCAGATTGTTTGGTATACCGTTAGGGTCTTCGCCGATAAGACCGCTCTTATGTGCGCCTATAGGGTTAAAGTATCTCAGAAGCGAAACTGACCAATCGTTGTCTGAAACATAAACATCTCTCAGTATCTGCTCTATCATTACCTTTGTATAGCCGTAAGGGTTTGTTGCAGATGTAGGCATATCCTCAGTATATGGAGCTTTGTTCACAGGACCGTAAACTGTTGCGGAAGATGAGAAAACTATCTTCTTGCAGCCGTATTTTCTCATTGCCTTGATAAGCATGAGAGTGCCTGTGATGTTGTTGTGGTAATATTCAACAGGTTTCTGAACAGATTCGCCAACCGCTTTAAGACCGGCAAAATGTATAACAGCGTCTATCTTGTTTTCTTCAAATATCTTTTCGAGCGCCGCAAGGTCAAGAAGATCTGCCTCATAAAAAGCAAAGTCCTTGCCTGTTATCTTCTTTATTCTGTTAAGAGCCTCCGGTTTTGAGTTTGAAAAGTTATCAACTATAACTACTTCATAGCCTGCTTCAAGAAGCTCAACGCAGGTGTGGCTTCCGATAAATCCTGCTCCGCCTGTAACGAGTATTTTTGCCATATTCTTTACCTCCCAAATATGTCAGGTTTTTTCTTACACTTACATTATACCATATTTTCACGTTTTTGCAATACTATTTTTGTTTCAAACACATGGATTTTTGTTGCAAAGAGAATAAAAATATGCTATCATATCTATAACAGACCATCTCACAGAAAGGAACACACAGAATGAATACAGACCGCCATTCCTTTAAATCAGACCAGACGGACGCACTTTCGCTGTCAGTATACAACGTGGGCTATGAAAAATGTCAGGGGCTTCACAGTTGGGGAAGCGGTGTTCGTGACCATTATCTTATCCACCACATCATAAGTGGCAAGGGCGTATACAAAACACCGCAGGGAGAGTATCACCTTAGCGCAGGGGACACTTTTCTCATTTACCCCTACACTGTTATAACATACACTGCCGACAAGAACGACCCATGGGAATACTACTGGGCAGGCTTCAACGGCTCTGACGCTGAATTTATCCTTGATCGTGCAGGCTTCACAAGAGAATGTCCCGTTATCTCCGCAGACTTTGGAAGCGAGCTTAAAGACAGTCTTGAACGCATTTATCGTCTTAGTGGAAACAGAAGCTCAGATCTTGTGAAAATGACAGGTCAGCTTTACATCACGCTGGGCATTCTTATGGAACGCTCGGGAAGTCAAAGCCGTTCGGGGAGCACCGCAAAGGGATATGTCACAAAGGCGAAAAACTACATTGCACATAACTACACCCTTGGGATAGGGGTCGAGAATGCCACCGATTTCGTTGGCGTGAGCCGTGCCACGCTATATCGAGCTTTCATGGAATACGAGGGGCTTTCTCCTGCACAGTATATAACTGATTTCCGTGTGAACGCCGCCTGCCGTTTACTGGAAGAAACTGAGCTTCCTGTGTCGGCTGTGGCAAGGTCGGTAGGGTATAATGACAGCCTTTATTTTTCACGGATATTCCACAAGACAAAGGGTGTGTCACCTACGGAATACAGGGCTGACGCTTTGTGTACAAAAGGTGAAAACAAGGCGTTTTCGGTTGACAAGGGTATATAAATGAGATATAATAAATAGGTATAATCAGCTACGAAAGGGTCTTAAACAATGAATTTCTTTATGGTCGGCTCGTTTTTCATGCTTTTCATGCTAAACGCAGGCTGGACTTCTAATTACGTTATAAAGCTTGTAGGCTTTTTATTTTTCGCAGTGGGAACGGCTGAGGCTGAAGAACGCACTGACGCTTTCGCACATCTTAAAAAGCCTGCTTACACTTCTTCCGCTATGTGCGCTCTTGCGGTGGTATGTCAGCTTCTATTGAAGCTTCTATCCCCTGCGGCAATGGCGGCGAACGTTATAAGCATTTTGCTGTCGGCGGCAACTGTCTATATGTCACTGAACCTTATGAGAATGTTCCTTGTGGCGCTTGACAGCCACAGAGAGCTTGTGGAAGACGTTTCAAACATTGTAAGGCTTCAGGGCAGTTTCAACAAGCTTGCTCTCATGACGTTTATTTACTTTGGGGGCGACCTGCTCAACAGACTAATACCAATAGAGTTCGTCACCACCCTTGCAGGCGTTATTGCGGCAATAGCAAAGATACTTGTGTATATTTTCCTGCTCATCATGCTTTACAACTTCAACAAGCTGAGGACAGATTATGAAAAACGCCGTGAAAGAGAAAACAAATAAGGATATTTCAAGAACGTCATGTTCACAAATGGCGTTCTGTTTTGTGTATAAAGGCAACAAAGAATAGGAGAACGAAAAATGCTATCAATAATAATACCAAGTTATAACGAGGAGGGCAACGTTGCAAAATGTGCTTCTGTTGTTTCAAAGCTTCTCAGCGAAAACGGTATAGACTATGAGCTTGTTTTTGTAAACGACGGCTCAAAGGACAGAACATGGGATATAATCTCAAACCTTGCACGCAATGACGAACATATCGTGGGCGTGAACTTTTCAAGAAACTTCGGCAAGGAGAGCGCAATTTTCGCAGGTCTTGAAACTGCAAAGGGTGACGCCTGCGTTCTGCTGGACTGTGATTTGCAGTTCCCGCCTGAGGTCATAATCGAGATGTACAACATCTGGAAAAACAATGACGTTGACATTGTTGAGGGCAGAAAAAATTCCCGTGGAAAGGAAAACCCTGTATACAAATTTTTCTCTCTGTGGTTTTACAAGATGATAAACAAGTCAAGCGGACTCGACATGGAAGCGGCTTCCGATTTCAAGCTTCTTGACAGGGCTGTGGTAGATTCACTGAATGCAATGCCTGAAAGGCTGACGTTTTTCAGAGCAATGTCAAGCTGGGTAGGTTACAAGACGGAGCGTGTATATTTTGACGTTGCTGACAGAGAGATAGGCGAATCAAAGTGGTCTGTAAAGGGGCTTTTCAAATTCGCCATAAACAGCATAACCTCTTTTACCTCTGCGCCTTTGCAGATAGTGACAGTATGCGGTGTTATAACGTTTATTTTCTCTGTCATACTGGGACTTCATACCCTTATCAAAAAGCTTATCGGTGCGTCGGCGGTAGGATTTTCAACGGTCATAATCTTGCAGCTTCTCACATCGAGTATAATAATGTTCAGTCTTGGAATAATAGGCTTTTATCTCTCAAAGATATACGAGGAGATAAAACAGCGACCTAGATACATAATCCGTGATATCATAAGAAAAGACGACGAGGAGAAAAAGAATGGAAAAGACTAAAACATCTCCCCTTTCATTTGTGAAAAAATGGTGTTATGATAAGCGGCTGTACTTTTTGGTGTTCTTTCTGCCTGTGGCAATAATGTTTTCAGCCTATGCGTTTTTCAAGATACACCCTATAGGCGACAGCTCGGTGCTTGTGCTTGATTTGAACGGTCAGTATGTTTACTACTACGAGCAGTTCCGTGACGCTTTCCATGGCAACGGCAGTTTTATCTACAACTGGTCACGAAACCTCAGCGGAGAAATGTTCGGTGTGTTTGCATATTATCTTGCAAGCCCTTTTATGCTGATACTTGTGCTGCTGCCGAGAACGATGATGGCGACCTCTATCCTTATTTTACAGCTTGCAAAGATAGGCACGGCGGCTGTGACGTTCATGTTCTTCTTAAAAAAGATATCAGTGCAGAAGCCTAAGACTATCTCACTTATCATATTCCCTACCATGTATGCACTTATGTCATACATGGTGGTACAGCTTATGGACCCTATGTGGCTTGACGGACTTATCTATCTGCCGCTTATATGCTGGGGCGTTCACAGGCTCGTTGATGAAGGCAAGCTCGTGCCTTATATAGTGCCGCTGGCGCTTATGTTCATTGCACATTTCTACATCGGCTATATGGTGGGAATTTTCACGTTTTTCTACTTCTGCTGGTACTGCCTTTCAAGAGAGGGCAGGATATTGCCAAAAAAGTTCTTCTCACGCTGTGTGGCTTTCGGTATCGGCACACTTGTTGCGCTTATGTGTGCGGCGTTCGTTCTTATAACCGTTTACAATTCTTTGAAGCTTGGCAAGTTTGAGTTCACTGACCCTGATTTCTCACTTGCAACGCAATTTGATTTCCTTACGTTCATAACAAAGCTTTTCCCAATGTCATATGACACTGTTTACCCTGAGGGTATGCCTATGATATACTGCGGAACGGCTGTATTGATACTTGTTCCGCTGTTCTTTATGAACGACAGGATAACAATGAAAGAAAAGACCTCCACAGGTCTGCTCACTTTCCTGCTAGTAATACTAATGTATATAAAGCCTGCGGACATGGCAATGCACGGCTTCCAAGTGCCGAACTGGCTGCCTTACAGATATTCTTTCATATTCTCATTCCTGATGATAGTAATGGCGTTCAGGGCGTTTGAAAACCTCGAGGGCATAACGGCAAAGAACATCGGCGGAATTTTCTTCGGACTTATGGTATTTCTCTTCTGGTGTGAGCGTGAGAACTACTCTCACTTCCAGCTTTTTGAAACAAAGACAAGTGAAACAGGCGACACCACAAACGTTATACAAGGCATATGGGTATCCATGATAGCTCTGGCGGCATATTTCGCACTTATCTATCTTATCAAGAAATATCCAAAGTCAAAGGCAGTTTGTATTGTAATGGTAGGCGTTCTTGCGGTTGAGCTTTTTGCAAACAGTGCAGACACTATCGACAAGATAGACACTGACGTTGCATACAGCAAGTACACTTCCTATGAACCTTACATGACGCAGACCAGAAACGCTGTGTCAATGATGAAGGAATATGACCCGTCGCTTTTCTACCGCATGGAGGCGACTTTCCACAGAACTGTAAACGACCCTATCGGAACAGGCTACAAGGGCATTTCACATTCAAGCTCAACGATGAACGCACCTGCCCTTATGATGCTCCACAAGCTTGGATATGCTTACGGCGGACACTACACAAAATATGACGGCACAACGTTCATGACGGACGCTCTGTTTGACATAAAATATCTTATGGACAAAACGGGCAACACCTCTTTTGTAGGCACAAGAGTTAAAGTCCCTGAGGAATACAAGCTCACTACAGAATACACTGAGGGCGACGCAACATATAAATTCTACAACAACCCTAACGCTCTTGGTCTTGGCATGGTATCTTCGCCTAGTATTGAGGACGTGTCACTTTCTGAAGATAATCCTTTTGAAAATCAGAACATGGTATTCAACGCGCTAGCAGGCACAACAAAGGAATATTTCACAAAGATACCTGTTATAAACAGCGAAATGGAGAACGTTTCTACATCTCAGCTCACTGACGGACACACGAAATACTTCCCTACAGACACTTCCATTGCAGAATGTCACATTGACTATGTTGTGAAAATGGATAAGGACTCATATCTTTATATGTATCTTCCAACCAAATATGAGCGTTCCTGCAACGTGTGGATACAGGACGAGGACGATTATATGGACGGCTCTGAGCCTATGGAATATGCAGGTCAGTTCTTTGTGGGCGACAATTATTCTATTATGAATCTTGGCAAATTCTATGAGGGGCAGGAGCTTCGCATACGCATAACGGTGGCAAATGACGATAACGAAGCTTACTGGAAAGACCAGCTTTTCTACACCTTTGATTATGACAGCTTTGCACAGACCTGCGCTGATATGCAGAAAAATGTGCTTGAGGTCACAAGCTTTAAGGACACTTATCTCGAAGGCGCTGTTAATGCTGAAAATGACGGCTCTGTACTGTTCACGACCATACCATACGAAAACGGCTGGACTATCACTGTGAACGGCAAAAAGGTGACGGCTGAAAAATCTCTTGACAGCCTTATAACTATCCCTTTGGAGCAGGGTGAAAACAAGATAACAATGAAGTTCTCACCTGACTATTGGAAGGTATCTCTTATCATAACGGGCTTCGGTGTTGCCCTGCTGGTGCTTATATTCCTGTTTGAATATAAGCGTGGAAAAGTCATGAAAAAGGTGCTTGCAAAAGCTAACTTTACGGCTGAGAGCAGTGAGAATGCCACAACCCCTGTGATAAATGACACAACTGATACAACGGACGAGCCACTGAGGATATACCGACCTGACAATGATGATGACGAAAAGCTTCGGCACATAAACGAGATGATGAAAAATATTCTCGGTGAGGACGAGGATAGCGGCAAAAACGATAAATAGCGACGAAAGCTGCGAAAAAAATCTATTGACAAGACTTTTATAAAATAGTATTATAATAGGGACGGAAATTCTATCCGCCCCTATTTTTTCGGACAGCGGATAAAGACTTCACAAATGAAAGGACTAATCAAAATGGCAAAAAAGATCTACACAAAGAAGCTTACATATGCAGGAATGTCCCTGTGTCTGCTGAGTTTTTTCGCATTCATTCTCTCGGCAGCAGGCGCACTGGCTGACCCTGTGGGAAAGCTCGTTTACAACAACGTTTTCACAAACAAGATAGACTTTTTGTTCACCCCCGACATTTTCGCTTATGTGAACACCTATGGTCTTTCATGCGCACTCGCCATATTCAGCCTTGTGGCGTTTTTCACATCTGCAAGAGCAAAGGGCAAGAAAAAGCTTGATGGTGCATTCGCAGGCTTTCTTATCCTTTTCCCGTTTGTTGTGATGATAACAAAGGGCATAATGATATACTATGTTACGGTAAAAGGTCACTTCTCAAACGCTATAACAATGGGCTATGACAATGACAAGTTCAGGGTAGCCCTTTCACTTGCTGATGATGTTCTGCCATTTATTGCGGCTTTCCTGCTTTTTATCGGTGGACTTGTTATTGCAGGCAGACTTATGGGCGAAGATTTCGCCGTTGAGATACCTGTTGCCGCAAAGACGCCTGACAATGCCCCTGCGCCTATCCCAATGACTACACCGCAAGAACAGAGTTTTGCTCAGCCTGATATGTCACAGTTCAGAAAGCCCGACAATGCCGAGCCTGTTATGTCACAGAGCGTAGTTGAGCCTGAGATACCACAACAGACAGAGCCTATAGAACCACCTACAGAAACGGCTGAACAGCCTGTGGAGCAGACCGCACCTGAAAAGTGTCCTCACTGCGGCTCAGAGCTGAAGAGCGGCGCCAAATTTTGCAGCGTTTGCGGAAACAAGGTCTAAAAAGCTACACCAATACACTTCCATAAAAAAATACGGCATATGCCACTTTTTCGGTGACATATGCCGTGTTTCATTTTTACTGTTCTGATATGCTGGGGCTTGCAAGACCATGCTTTACTCGGTCACGGACCTCCGCTCTCTTTGCGTCGTTAAATCTGTCGAGAGTTCCAACAAGATAGCCTGTTATTCTTCTTATACGCTGAAAAGGCACATCTGCAAAGTGATAATCAACGTCAACAAAGTCGCCGTCTATTTTTAGGTCGATAGTCTGGATAGTCTTTTCAGGGTAAAGCTTCTGAGCCCTGTCGATATATGAATTTATCTCTGCCTGGGACATCTCCCCGCCTGTTACGTTCACATTTACCATTTTACATTACCTCCATTTTTCTTTGTTATACATATTGTTGCCACAATAAAAGGATACCACAATATCTTGTATTTGTCAATAGTTAATACCTACAAAGCACATGAGTATATTTTGTAGGGTATGCCTGCATGGTCAGCCTTTCATTTCTTCTCTTATGCCTCGCCAATCGGGACAGAACTTGCCCACCAAAGCCCAGAAATCCTTGCTGTGATCCATAAAGACCAAATGACAAAGCTCGTGGAGGCAGACGTAATCAATGCACTCTCTGCGGAAAACGATAAGCTTTGAGTTTATGGAAATATGCCTGTTTGAGATACATCTTCCCCAGCTTGCTGTCAGCGGTTTTATTGTGACCTTTTCAGGCACAAGCCCTGTGGAGGCAGACATTTTCTGCATACTTTTTGTTATCTCCGCCACTGTGAGATCGTTTATGAACTTAGTGGTCTGCTCTTTTACATAGGTCTGGTCGCTGGTTTTGTTCACGGCAATAAGAAGCTTGCCGTCCTCTATCTTGGGAGAAAAATACTTATCAGCCTGAACAAAGGTCAGGGTAAGCTCGTTTCCCAAAAGTCTGAGCCTTTCGCCATGGCAGAAATCTTTCGGCAGACCCACCGCCGCCTTGTCTTTTTGCTCTTTTATCCAGCCCAGATTGTTATTAATAAAGCTTTCAAGCTGCTGCTTTGAACAGCCGTAAGGCACACGCACTGTCAAAGTGCCGTCACGCATACCCATATTAAGGCGACTTCTTTTGGCAACGTCAAGGATAAAGTCAATGCGCTCTCCGTTTTTATCCTCGATAAAAGTATTATATTTCGGCACTTCAAAGCCCCCATATCCAAAAACGCCGCACATTCTTTTGTGCGGCGCTGTATTTTTTACCACTGTACTGCTATAGAGCTGTCTGTTGTAAGATAATCCTTATAAATATATCCTGTGAGTGGACCGTCTATGTTCATGAAATTTATCTTCACATATCCGTTATCCTCATATTCAAGAACGTTTACCTGAACACCCGGTGACATACAAACGATATTCTCAGCGTCATTATCAGGTGCCACATGAAGATAAGCATACTCTGTGACATACATTACTTCAAGCACATCTGTCTGGCTAGACTCGTCGCTGGACACATCTGTTACCGCACCGCTTTCGTCCACACTGCTGTTATCAGTAACGGACGTATCCGCAGGGGCGGTACTGTTCACTGGCTCAGCCACAGACTCATTTGTATTTATGGTGGCAGTATTTATACCCTTTGGCACTTCTGAACTATTGCTTGCAAAAAGCCCCTTGGCAAGCAGAAGTATCACGCATAGCACAAATATGCCCACAACTATTATTGCGACAACGCTCGCCGTATTTCCCGAAGCCTTGCGGGAAACGTTATTCTTGTTATTATCCATATATTGCACGGCACAAGCCGTCACATTTCGCCTCCTTTTGCAGGAACACACCTGCACACCTGCAAACAAAGCACAGGTACATAAATATATTATAATATTTTTTATCATCAATGTCAATGACAGTTTAATTACAATATTGTCACATTTCACTCTTCAAGCCCTCTTCTTGAGATATTTGCCATATTTACACCGATATTTTGACATTATAGCCAAATAGGCGTTTACTAATTTGATTAAAATACATATTAACAGAATCAGCAAAATATGATATAATGAGTTTTAAGGGCGTGCCTTGGGAGGCGTTGCCCCTATAGTATAAAACCAAGGGGGCAGGAAGTTGCATAAAAAAATTATCTGCAGTGCATTGTCTGCTGCAATGTTCCTGACCCTTTTTTCAGCCTGCGGCCGATCTGAAGAGAGCGTGGTCAATACTAAAAACTCCTCGTTTATCGAACAAGAGGAAGTCGTTGACAGCCCCGCAAAGATATTTTTCTCGGCATGGAACGGCAGTGAGATAACCGCTGACACGGCTAGAGAGCATGGTATGATTTTCATGGACTCTTCGGAAGAAAGCGATATGCGCTGGGCTGAGTTCTGCGAGTGCGTAAAAAGCGGCACTGAGGCTGAGATAACAGTATGCACAAGCACGCAGGTGATACATGCTGAAAGCTCTTTGGAGGGGGACAGTGGTGTTCTTACCATAGAATCTGAGGACTTTTCTGAGGGCAGCATGAAGCTTTTCTCAAAAAAACTTTCTGCCGACAGCCTTTACAGCGTTTGTGAAAACGGATTTACGGTATATTATGCAGGAAGCAACAAGCTTTATCAGACAGAGAATGTAACAAGTGAGCTTACAGACGTTCCTTTTGAGCAAAAGATATACAAGTGCAGCAGTGAAGCCAACATGACATTCCCCTATCAAAAAATGTTTTCAAATTATGATGATTTCAGTGAATATTATTTGAAATACAATGGCGAACTTCAAATTCAGGAAATGAAAAAGGATATGGAAGCTTTTGAAAACGAAGGCGGCTTCAACAACCATGTTATTTTTCTAAAAGGAGAGCTTTCGGGATATGAGCATATCGACTACAAAGCGGTAAGGGCGGTCAAGGACAAGGATTCCCTTTTCATATATGTGGCTAAAGAGATACCCGAGAACAAGGCAGGGGCGACTTCAAAACGTCAGATAACTGTCACAGTGCCGTCAGAGTATCTTGACGAGATAAGCCCCAAAAACATAAAATGGATAGTTTTCACACAAGAGTGACAAAAGGTGGACAAGGTGTCTGCCTTTTTTTATTCTGAAAGTTGACAGATAAAAGCATTAGTATTATAATAAGGTCAACACCTCATAAGGAGATATTTATATGAAGCTTTTTTACCCTGAGATATTTGATGAATTTGTCTGCACAGGCTCGCAGTGTTCTGACAACTGCTGTATGACCGATTGGGATATCGAGATAGACGAGGACACCTACGGCTTTTACAAAAAGCTTGACAATAATATAGGCAGGAAGTTTGTGAACTCAGTTACGGAAGACGAGGGCGTGAAATATCTTGTCCACTGCGACGGCAAATGCCCTATGCTCAACGAAAAGGGGCTTTGCTCTGTTCAGCTTGCTTACGGTGAGGAAAACATCTCAGACATATGCCGTGAACACCCGAGGTTTTACGAGTGGTTTGGAGATTACAAGGAGGCAGGCGTGGGACTTGCCTGCGAAGAAGCTGTGAGAATGTATCTTTCTGACGATGAGCCTGTAAGATTTTTTACCAAAGAGATAGATGAAGAGCCTGACGACCTTGAGTTCGATCCCCAGCTTCTTGAAACCATGCTTTTTGCACGGACGGCTTTCATTGACCTGCTTCAAAACAGAGAATATTCTCTCCATGACAGGCTTGTGAACGTTCTTTCAGCGTCAGCGGAGATACAATACGCTCTTGACGAAGAGGATACAGAGGAGATAAAAGCCATTGCCCAGGAGCTTTCCCACCCTGAGATAATTGCAGAGCGTGTGGAGAGCTTGAAAAAGGCTTTGCCTGAAAAGCCTTTGGAAAATGCCGAAAATATGCTTTTGTATCTTGAACGTCTTGACTTTATAGGCGACATTCTCCCACAACAGATAAAAGACGCAAGCCGATTTGTGAAAAAGCTTTCCGCACCCTTAAAGGCTCAGACGAGCGGCGAGTACGAAAAGCTTGCGGTATATTTTGTATACAGATATTTTCTTAAAGCTGTGAGAGATTTCGACCTGCTGTCAAAAATAAAGGCTATGATAGTGTTCGTTTTTGCCGCAGAGGTCATAAACCTCAGTCGTGAGCAGGACGCTCACGCACGCTTTGAAACCGTCAAGGAGCTTTGCAAGGAGATAGAATACTCAGGTGACAACATGGACAGGATATATGACGACAGCTATCTTTCCGATATTTTCTCCGACACTTCTATGCTTGCACTTCTTGAATGGACGCTTTAGAGAAGAAGGTAACCAAGCGCCAGAAGAAGCTTTATGTCTGCGCCCTGCTTGTATAATATGTAAATAAGCAGACCGATAAGGGCTTTTTCCTCGTCTATCTTTATATCGCCTAAATTCCCCCCAAGCAGACCGCTCAAAAGCGAACTGCTCTGAGGGGCTTTTTGTGGGCTATGAGCATTCTGAGTGCGAGGGGTTTCCACTGCTTTAGGTGGTGCAGGCTCGCTATTAGGGCTTACGCCCACAATGCTTCGTGAACGCCTTTGCATTTCTCTCACACGGCGAATGGCTTCCTCCTGCATGGTGGTGAAATTATTGTCATCAGAATAAGCCAAGCAGATCACCTCCCAGAAGTCCGCTTTCTTTCAGTGCGGGATAGACCGCAAAAAGCTTGAATATTTTTATTAGCCTGTCTATTTTCGCCTGATTTTCTTCTTTCAGCAGAGGTCGCAGAGCAAGAAGAAGCTGGATATTTTTATCGGGCTTTGAAGCTGACTGCATAATGCTTTGTATCTTCATAAGCTTTGCAATATCAAGACCCCCTGTCTGTGTCGCTTGCGCAGGCTTGCTTTCCGCAGGTGGAGAAACGCCGCCCAGGCTTTGGAGAAGCTGAGAAAAGTCCATGTTCCGGGGGCTTTGTGGAGCTTCGCTCTGACCGCCCTGTTCTCCCTGTCCGCCGTTATCCGCCGTGAGCATATCCGCAAGCTCCTTTATCTGCTTCATGCTTTCCTCGTCATTAAGCACATTCTGTATTTTGTTCATCAGATCGTCCAATTATTTCACCGCCTGTTCAAGCTTTTGCCCTGTAAAATACTATTTCCCCTGAAGCTTTTTGAATATCGCCCTTGCCTGTGGTGAGGACAATATTTTCTCGGCAGTTTTCGGATCTGACAAAGCCTTTTGAAGCATCATAGCCTCGTTTTGTGGCATACCCTGAAGCGCCCTGTCATAAACTCCGCTTTCAAGCTGACCTTTCAGCACATCAGGAGTAGTGCCTAGCTTTCTTGAAGCCACTGCAAGAAGCGCCTGCATGGCTTTTGGATCCATAGAATTGAAGCTGTTTTTTGCGCTCATAAAAAATTCTCCTTTTTTCTATAGTATTTATAAATATTTATGTTATAATATTGCTTGTTATAACTGGTAAAGGGGTGTAACTATGAGAATAATCGTTTTTTCGGATACTCATGGAAATTATTCTGCAATGCACAAAATATTCAAGAGAAACGGCGACGCTGACCTGTTTATTTTTCTTGGTGACGGCGAACGTGACCTTGACAGCCTGAGAGTGCAGTATCTTGACAAAAAGATAGTAAACGTATCAGGAAACTGCGACTTTGCTTCGCTCACTCCCGAAAATGACATATACATGACCGATGACGGTATAAAGATATTTTTCACCCATGGCCACAAGTGGGGCGTGAAATACTCTACCGACAGACTTTTTTACAAAGCCAAGGAAATAGGCGCACAGATAGCACTTTTCGGACACACACACTGCCGCTACTACGCCTATGAGGAGGGTATCCACATTTTAAATCCCGGCAGTGCAGGTCAGCCGAGAGACGGCAAGCCTGCAAGCTATGCCTATATTGACATTACAAAGGACGGTGGCATATTCTGTAGTCACGTTGACCTATAATATGCTCAGAGCTTAGATCTTGTTAAACAAAAAGCGGACGAACACTTTTCATGTTCGCCCGCATTTTTATGCTAAAAATTATTCTGATATCTCTTTTCTTACCCTTTCAAGCTCATCAAGGAACATCTGATCCGCATGGCTAAGGCGGTAATTGCTCTGATAGATAAGAACGTCCTTATTGGTCTTTTTGAAACTATGACAAACTCTCTGCACAAGGCCATAACGCTTCAATATCTCCTTTGGCAAAGGACTTACCCACATGAATGAGTCTGGACAAGCCGAGAGGATATCGAACTGACTTCCTCTCTCATAGACGTATATATGCCTGCTGTGATTATTAAGCTCAGCGTTTTTCTTCTGATAAGTCGCTGAGATGTTCGGCACGATATTATCGCCGTGCAATACCTCTATGTATTTATCAAGGACAGTTTCGTTTATCTCTTTTTCTTTAGCAAGCTGGCTGTTTTCGCTTGTGATAAGTACATAATCGAACTCCCACACGTTATGATATTTCAGATTTTTCTCTTCTATCATAGACATGAAAAAGCTCTCATATGCCACAGGATAACGGATTATACCCATGTTATATTCGCATTCCACCACTGCGTTTATGGCTTCCATGGAGTTTGTTTCCCTTATTTTTGCGTCAAGCTCCACATTCGTGCCTAACTTGTTCACAAAGCAAGTGAAAGCGTGGGTTATATAGCTTGCTCTTGGCAAAAGCAGAGAGAAGTTCACAGCGTTTTCACCATTATCCTTATAAAGGCTCTCCATTTTATCCATTTGCACAAGTATGGCCTTTGCATACTGCAGGAACTGCTTACCCTTTTCTGTGGCAACAACACCCTTTGCACTTCTTTTAAAAATCGGTATGCCAACTTCTCTTTCCATTTCCTTTATAGCTTTTGAAAGGTTAGGCTGACCCATATAAAGTGCTGAAGCTGCTTTTGTGATAGACCCAAGTCTTTCGACCTCTACCATATATCTGAGATGAGTTAAATTCATAGTTTCCCCTTCTTTGTTATCGGTATATAAAATTTTAAGGCTGTCATATAATATTATATATGCTTTCTGTCAATTTCATTATAAAGCTTTGTTAAAAACTTGTCAACCACAAGGAGCGTTTTTTAACATTTATTTAACATAAAGCAAAGTCATTTACCTCTTGACAATGCCTTTATACTCTGTTATAATCTTATGTGTTTAAGGCTTACTTCTGCCGCCGGGTAGAAGTTTTGCGTCGGACCTGCTGTCGTTAGGCTTTAAAAGACAGCGGTGTTCGGCGTTTTTTTGTGGGATAAACGGAGGATAAAAATGAAGAAAAATTCACATCTTAGGGACTTTGCCAGATACGCTTCTCTGAACGTTCTCGGAATGATAGGTGTATCGTGCTATATCCTTGCGGACACGTTCTTTGTCGCAAAGGGCATGGGTGCAGACGGCGTAACTGCACTGAATATCGCCATTCCAATATACAGCCTTATCCACGGAACAGGTCTTATGATAGGCATGGGCGGAGCGACAAAGTTTGCAATATACAAAAGTCAGGGACGTGACGAAGCAGGAAGCAGAGTTTTCACCTGTGCACTGCTTATGGCTCTGGTACTTGGAGCGATATACTTTTTGGGCGGAGCGTTTTTGTCAATGCCACTTGCAAAGCTTCTTGGTGCAAAGGGCAGCGTTGTGGGCATGACTAATACCTACCTAAAAGTGCTTATGATGTTCGGACCGTTCTTTGTGCTAAATAACACTTTCAACTGCTTTATAAGAAACGACGGAAACCCAAAGCTTTCAATGGCGGCAATGCTCACGGGAAGCTTTTCAAACATAATACTTGACTATGTGTTCATTTTCCCGCTGGATATGGGCATTTTCGGAGCTATCCTTGCAACAGGGCTTTCGCCTGTCATAAGCCTTTGCATACTGAGCATATACAAATTCCGCAAAAAGAACAGCTTCCATATCGTCAGGGCAAGGCACGAAGGGAGAACTTTTGGCGGCATATTGTCCATAGGCGTGCAGTCGCTTATAACTGAGCTTTCATCAGGCATCGTAGTGCTTGCGTTCAATATAATAATACTTGGTCTTGCAGGCAACACAGGCGTTGCAGCTTATGCAGTGATAGCGAATACTTCCATTGTGGCGGTATCCATATTCACCGGTATCGCACAAGGCGGTCAGCCGCTTATCAGTGCTGCTCACGGCATTGGCAACAAAGACCGTCTTAGAGCAGTGCTGAGATATTCTATTATATCACAGCTGGTGATAGCGCTTATGGTTTACCTTGCTATTGCATTTTTCACAACGCCTATCGCCGCTATATTCAACAGCGAGCACATCGACTCTCTTCAGCGCATGGCAGAGGACGGCATGAAAATATACTTCACCGGATTGTTTTTCTCAGGCTTCAATATAATAATATCTGCATTTTTTGCGGCTTCTGAAAAAATCATACCAGCCCAGACCATCACCATATTAAGGGGCTTTGCTCTTATCGTGCCAATGGCTTTCATTATGTCCAAGGCAGCAGGATTAACTGGCGTATGGCTTGCTTATCCTGTCACGGAATTTATCGTAGCGGCAATATCCATAATATTCTATATAAGAAACAGACACAAGACATAAAACAAACGGCAAAGCATCAGGCTTTGCCGTTTTATTTTTGTGTAAAGCTTGAAAAACGGTGATTTTTGTGATATTATAAAGGGTAGTGATAAATTTTGCGGAGGTCAACTGACAAATGATAAACACAAGCGGAAACACGCTGATAATAGATATAAGGGACGAGCTTTCTTTTGAATATGGTCACATTGACGGAGCAGTGAACATCCCTGCCGAAAAGCTTGATAAAAGCGACCTGCCAAAGGACAAAAAGCTTCTTATCTGCTGTAAAAGCGGACTTATAAGCGACACTGAGGCCGAAAAGCTTCGAGAACTTGGCTATGACGCTGAAAACCTGGAAGGTGGCTACTATGGCTGGCTGAGAGAAAAGCTTTCCAAAGAGGTCGTAGAGGATATCTCACAGGACGCTGAGCGGAGCATACAAAAGAAATTCCGCAAGGAGATATGGAACAGATTCACACAATCTGTGAACGAATATGAGCTTATAAAGCCTAATGACAAAATAGCGGTGTGCATATCAGGCGGCAAGGATTCAATGCTCATGGCAAAGCTCATACAAATGCTTCACCGCCACAGCAAGTTCCCTTTCGAGGTAAAATATCTTGTTATGGATCCGGGCTACAGCCCTGCAAACCGTGAGATAATCGAGCGCAACGCAAAGCGGCTTGGAATACCCATAACAGTGTTTGAGTCTGATATTTTCGATTCTGTATACAATGTGGAGAAAAATCCATGCTATCTGTGCGCACGAATGAGAAGAGGACATCTTTACAGCAAGGCTCAGGAACTTGGCTGTAACAAGATCGCTCTTGGACATCACTATGATGATGTTATCGAGACCATACTAATGTCAATGCTTTACGGCGGACAGATACAGACAATGATGCCGAAGCTCAACAGCACAAATTTTGAGGGTATGCAGCTTATAAGACCTCTCTATATGGTAAGAGAGGACGACATAAAAAGGTGGCGTGACTATAATGGGCTGCGTTTCATACAGTGTGCCTGCAAGTTCACCGACACCTGCACGACCTGTGCACCTGACAGCAGGACAGTATCAAAGCGTATGGAGATAAAACAGCTTATCGCAAAGCTAAAGCTTGTTAATCCGCAGGTAGAATACAACATTTTCAAGAGTGTGGAGAATGTTATGCTCAATCAGGTCATTGCATACAAAGACGATGAGGGCAGACACAGCTTTTTGGAGAGATTCAAAGAGGAATAAAAACGCATCAGCCACAAGCGGCGAAACAGGCGACCAAAGGTCACCCCTACAAAAAAATCATCGCCGCAGGCGATACCTTAATTCCTCATTCCTCACTTATCTATAAGGTGGCATAATAATGATATTTCTATTTCTTCTGCCCTTTTATCTGGGCGTATCATCATACATGATGTTCCGATTTTTCTACTGGATGAAGCACTGCAACCACAGATTTAACTGGCTGCGTTTCAAAGTGCCTTTTGCAGTGGTCTACCTTTTCATGGCGCTTTCGCCTGTTATAGCTTTTCTGCTTCCAAAATCCGCCGTTGCTATCGTCATAAGGCGAATTTCTACATACTGGATAGGCATTATGCTCTACTCGCTCTTGTATGTGGTGCTTTTTGACCTGCTAAGACTTATCGCAAAGCACACGAAGCTGAAAAACACGCTGCTTTTTTCCCGTGGAAGCGTTATTTCCATTGGTTCGGTGGTTGTGGCTTGTGCGGTGGCGACCTGTCTTTACGGCATTTTCAATGCACGAAACATCAAGGTGAATGAATACAGCGTAACTGTCAACAAGTCATGTGGCAGTGACAAGCATTTAAAAGCTGTGCTTGTGGCTGACCTGCACATGGGTTACGCTATCGGTGTGGATCACATCACCAACATGGTTGAGAAAATAAACCAGCAGGACGCTGACATTGTTATAATAGCAGGAGATATTTTTGACAACAGCTATGACGGCATGGACGATCCCGAAGGTATAAAGGCACAGCTCAAGTCCATAAAGAGCAAATACGGTGTTTATGCGGTCTATGGCAATCATGACATTGACGAAAAGATACTAATGGGCTTCACATTCGATTGGGGCGGAAAACAGCTCCACAACGAGAAAATGACAAACTTTATGAAAGAGTGTAACATAAAGCTTATCAATGATGAGTCTGTTTTGATAAACGATGAATTTTATCTTGTGGGCAGACGTGACACTGACAAGCCCGGTACTGAGGACGGCACTCGTGCAGAGATATCAGAGCTTACGAAGGATCTTGACAAGACCAAGCCGATATTCGTGCTTTCCCACGAACCTGACGAGCTTCAAAAGACCGCTGACGCAGGTGCAGACATAGATTTCTCAGGTCACACACATGACGGGCAGCTTTTCCCAGGCAATCTGACAATAGGTCTTTTCTGGGAAAACCCATGTGGCATGATAAAGAAAGATAACATGTACTCCATTGTCACCTCTGGTGTTGGTGTATACGGCACTTTCATGAGGGTAGGAACTGACGCTGAGATATGCTCTGTAGATATTGATTTTGCAGGTTGAGTTATATAGTAAAAGGTCTGTCACTTGATTTTGGTGACAGACCTTTTTATGCTAAACAATATCTTTTTCAAAAACGGCTTTGATATTCATATCACCATTCACCTTAGCCTTTATCTCCGATTGGGTATTATCGCCATTTACGCCCTCCCAATGGTCAAAATGCCAGCCTGATTTTGCTTGTGCGTTCAATTTTATCTCACAGCCGTCAAAATATGTGCCGCTATAATTACTTTCTATTTCAACGCCCCCTATCAAAACTCTTCCCTGCTCGTTATCCGCTGATATCTTCACTGTTCTGCGCTCATAATAGTCAAACTCTCTTTCAAGATAGCCAAGCACTTTATCATATCTTCCCTCAATAAAATTCTGCCAACGTATTATCATAGGGTCTGTAGCTTTCGCAAGGTTTGCCCATGTTGGAAAACGGTCGAAATAATTATCAAGTTCGCCGTAATAGATATTCTTATAATATTCGAGATACTCCCCGAACCGCTCCGCAGTAAAGTTCACGCTTCCAAGCTGACACATTGCCGAGGTGAGCTTCAAATCAAATTCCTCGTTATCTATAAGGCTGCAAAGTATTCCGCCAAACTTTGTATAGCTTTGGCTTCTAAGATACGAGAACATATTTGTTTCCAGATCCTTCTCATTATAATGCGAGCATGACGATTCCGTGTCGAAAAGCACAAAGCGCCATCTGCCATCTGCATAGCTATTGCCCTGCTCTATGGTTCTTGTGCGCCAGCAAGCATAGTTGTTCTGCGGCCAATCGTCATTGAAGATATACATTTCCGTGGCGGCATACTCCACAAGGTTATCCATATCTATCATTGCGCAGGCTTTGCGATAATTCTCCTCAATGGACATATCGTTTTCTGTGATAAACTTATACATATCATTGAAAAGCTTTTCGTCCTCAGCCTCACCCTCGCTCAGCTCATCATTTTTATACATGACAACGTTGCTTTTTGCAACATTATATCTATCCGCAAAATATCTGTCGCTGTAATCGGATTGGAGAGTATAAAGGCCCCAGTATTCACCGTCTATAAACAGCACGCAGGCTGTTCCCTGCTGAGTTTCAACGCCTCTGCCTGACACCATATTTTGTATCATCATGTCCTTGAATTTTGAATAATTGGCGTCATTTCCGCCGTTTCTAAGCACAAAGGTCTTGCATGAGGTGATAGCCTCGCCGTTTACATCTGTAAAGCTATCCAAGAAAACTGTATCAAAAGAGCTTTTGCCGTAATCGTTTCGAGCATAAAGCCTGAACGACTTTTGATAATCCGCCCTAGACCAGCCGCCTTGTATCCTTATGCCGCAATCCTGAGAAATAAGACTGTTGCCCTCGCTGTCGAAATACTCCAAATAACATTCTTTTTCCCACTCTCTGCCACGCTGATTATAGTTTGCAGGGATAGAGCCGTTCCAAGGGTGGTCGGGGTTTTCTTCGTCATATTCTTTGTATACGTCCCCAAGACAGTAAATGCCCGTTTTTTCGTTGAAAAGCCCATCAGGATCGGTGGTAATGGATACTATAGGCAGATCGTTATGATCTTCACTTGAAACGTCCACAAAATAGGTGGCAGTAACAGTTTTTCCGCACTTTCCGCTTGTACCCTCCGCACAGGCTCTAATGACAGTGCCTTTATCAACTGCGCTTTTGTCAGGCAGTTTTATGCTGTCACGATAATCAAGCTGTATCTTCATAGGGTCATAAGCCGAAAGGACATTTTCATCATCTGACCTGTCGTCAATTCTCAGGGCATTTTCATAGACCTTTCTTGTGTCCGACGTGGCAGGGTCGGTGCCGTCGGTGGTATAATACACCGTCTGACTCTCTCCTGCGGTTATCTCAAGGTCAAAAGCCTTTTCATAGCTGCCTGCCGCCTGAGAAAACACAGGGGTATCTCCGATAGTTTTCTCTGCATTCGCCGCAAGAGGTGTAGGCTCTGAAACGTACATTTCACCCTTGACATTTTTAGAATAGCTCACGCCCTTGTTAAGCTTAGGCAATTTTATGCTCTCACACTGGAACGAGTCATATTTCAATATTATCTCCGCTTCGCTGACCTTGCCTATGCTGAAATCAGCGTGAGGAAAATCAGCATTTTCAAAGCCTGCTGACGAGCAGTATACTATTATATAGTCATGGGCTTTAATGACATATCCGCCCAAAGGCTGATCTCCACCGCCATTTTTTGAAAGTGAAAATCCCGTAAGTGAAATATCTTTATTTGTAGGATTATATATCTCTATCCAATCGCTTGGTTCTCCGTTTTTGTCCTGCATAGCTGTTTTCTTAGATGTTTCGCTGTTTGAGGGGCATATCTCGCTTATATATATTTTCGGCGGTCTTATTATAACTGCAGCGAGCATTACCACCGCTGCCACCGCCGCAAGACAAAGCCCTATCACGAAAGCCCTTTTTAGTCCCAATACAAAACCTCCTGCTCTGCAATACTACAGATATCATTATAGCCTTTTTTCACATTTCTGTCAACCGACTGCAAAACATACAAAATCCATGGGAATTTTCTCTGTGGCTTTTACTATTTCTACAATCCTTTTAACTTTTACTTGACAAACTTTTACGGCTGTGCTTTAATAGAGTAGTAGGGTAAAATCCCCGTAAATACGAAAGGAATGGTACATATATGAAGTTAAGAAAAGTTCTGGCACTTGCCGCTGCAGCGGTAATGGCTGTGGCTGCTCTTGCGTCATGCGGCGTTAAGGAGGACTCCTCAAACGATTCAAAGGCAGGCGGCTCATCAGAAAAGCACTATAAGATAGGCATTGTGCAGATAATGGAGCATACATCTCTCAACACTATCAGAGATGCTGTTATCGACAGACTTGCAGAGCTTGGCTATGTTGACGGCAAAAACTGCACCATCGACGCTCAGCAGGCTAACAACGAGTCAACAACTGTTCAGCAGATACTCGACCAGTTCAAGGCTGACGGTGACGATATCATCATCGCTATCACAACACCATGCGCACAGCTCGCAGCTCCATACTCTGAGGAGATACCTGTAGTATTCTCCGCAGTAACAGACCCTATCGGTGCAGGTCTTTGCGACTCACTTGAAAGCACAGGAGCAAACATCACAGGCACATCTGACAAGCTCGCTATCACAAAGATACTTGACTTTGCGCTTGAAATGAAGCCTGAAATAAAAACTCTCGGTTATCTTTACAACACAGGCGAGGACAACTCAGTTTCTACCCTTAAAGAAGTAAAGGCTTACTGTGAGGAAAAGGGCATCACTGTTATCGAAGGCGCTGCTTCAAACACATCTGAGGTGCAGGAAGCTGCTCAGAACCTTGCCGCAAAGTGCGACGCTGTATTCTCACCTAACGACAACACTATCGCAGGCGCTATGGGTACAGTTACAGAAGTTATGAACAAGGCTAAGGTTCCAATGTTCGTTGGCGCTGACTCAATGGTAATGGACGGCGGTCTTGGCACTGTTGGTATCGAGTATTCCGACCTTGGTAAGGAAACTGCAAACATGGCAGCTCAGATACTCAGCGGTGAAAAGAAGGCGTCCGAGATACCAATAAAGGTATTCAACGAAGACCTCAGCACTTATATCAACAAGACAACTGCTGATACGATCGGTATCACTATTCCTGACGATATTGCAAGACAGTTTACTTTGATTAAACTATTGCAAAATCAAATCAAACATAGTATAATAGTAGGGAGCGGGACTTTCGCTCCCTGCTATTTTTTATTGAAAGGAAAATTATATGAAACTGAATAAGAAAACAGTTATCTCGCTTATACCGAAAGCTGTGCTTTTGATCTTACTTCTTGTGATAATAAACACTCAGCTCACGGAAAGCGTTGTTACGGGAACATTTGAAAAGGGTCTTGTTTTTGCTATCCTTGCACTTGGAATATTCATCTCATTCAGGATACTTGATATCCCTGACCTATCGGTAGACGGAACTTTCACCCTTGGCGTTGCAGTATCAGTTATGCAGGCTTTCAACGGCGACCCAATCAAGGGCATACTGCTGTCAATAGTTGCAGGAGCTATCGCAGGAAGCGTGACAGGAATACTTATCACAAAACTCAACGTTCAGCCTATACTTGCGGGAATAATCACAATGACGGCTCTTTACTCCATAAACCTGAAAATCATGGACAGACCTAATATTTCACTCTACAAGAAAGATACTATATTTACAATGGCACAGAAATATTTCGGCGACTATTACAAGCTTGCGGCGGCAGGTATCGTGCTTGTTATTGCGGCTGTTCTGCTTTTCTGGTTTCTTAAAACTCAGGCAGGAATGTCACTTAGAGCCACAGGCGACAACGAATACATGGTTAGGGCTTCTTCAATAAATTCTGACAGAATGAAGATAATGGGCTTTGCCATTGCAAATGCTTTGGTATCCCTTTCAGGCGCAATGTACGCTCAGTATTCCTCGGCAGGCGACTCAAACAGCGGTACAGGTATGCTTGTGGTAGGTCTTGCTTCTATCATTATCGGTGAGATATTCTTCAGCAAGCACTCTATCCTCTGCGGAATACTTGCGGCGATATTCGGTGCGATAGCATACAGATTTGTTCTTGCTTTTGCAATGAATCTCGGCATGGACAGCAACTACACAAAGCTTTTCTCAGCCTGCATAGTTGCCCTTGCTATCTCTCTGCCTGCTATCAAGAAGTATATCACAAAGGCATACAAGCGTGTATGCAGTGACAAATAGGAGGTTTAAAATGCTTAAGCTTGAAAATATAAACATAACCTTCAACAAGAACACTGCCAACGAGCGTAAGGCGCTCCAGCACATTGACCTTGATGTGGCTGACGGAGATTTCGTTACTGTAATAGGTTCAAACGGTGCAGGAAAATCCACACTTATGAACGTTATCAGTGGCAGCTATGAGGCTGACACCGGCAAGATATTCCTTGACGGAAAGAACATCACTCACCTAAAGGAGCATCAGCGTGCAAGAACTATAGGCAGGCTTTTCCAAGACCCGCTGAGAGGAACTGCACCAAACATGACCATAGAGGAAAACCTCGGTCTTGCCTACAGCCGTGGAAAGCGTCGTTCGCTGACTATCGGTATCAGGAAAAAGGACGTTTCAGTGTTTAGAGAAAGGCTCAAGGAGCTTGACTTAGGTCTTGAGGACAGAATGAAAATGCCTGTGGGACTGCTTTCAGGCGGTCAGAGGCAGGCACTCACATTGCTTATGGCAACTATCGTTACGCCAAAGCTTCTGCTTCTTGACGAACACACTGCGGCACTTGACCCTAAGACCGCAGAAAAGGTCATGAGGATAACCGAAAAGATAGTAAAAGAAAACGCACTGACTACTCTTATGATAACACACAACATTTCAAATGCCATTGAATATGGCAACAAGACTATCGTAATGAGCCAAGGCAAACTGCTTCTTACTATCGAGGGCGAGCAGAGAGCAAACATGACGGTGGAAAAGCTTATGAAGCTTTATTCCGACACCGCCGAGGACGAACTTTCAGACAAGATGATACTTCAAGAATAATCAGACATACAAAAAGCTGCGGAGTTTTCCCTCCGCAGCTTTTACTTTTGTTCTTTCACATAAGATTAAACATATGTTATATCTATTCCTGCGATCTTTGCTCTGCCCTTTATGATAAGGATCTTTTCTTTTTCATCATAAGCTCCGTTAGGCTGGTCTATTCCGCCAAGAACGCAGTCGGCTTCCACCTTTATGCCCCAGTTCTTCGGGATATAAAGCTCCACTCCGCCGCAAAGCACATCAACATTCAGCTCGACTTCGTTTCCTGCCATATCGGCAGAATCAAAGTACACCTCCATACCGCTGTAACGGCAGCTTATGTCAACTCTTTTCAACACCTTTGAGGTTATATACTTTGTGCAGCCTGAAAATTTTGCGTCGATACGCACATATTCTCCGTTGTCTGAGGATTTATCCCATGCAGGATTATCGGTAGTGTGGGTGGTCCACTTGCTTTGGGTAAACCTGTAGCGGTAAGGGAAAATAAATGAAAATCCCACGCTGAGAAGCAGTGCCGCACCCAAAACAGGCCATGGGGTGAACTTCTCGATACCGAGAGTTTCGTCAAAGAGTATCGCCATGATAGCCATAGGGAAGAATATTCCCCAGAAGTTAAGGTGTCTGACGCTCGTTACGATAACAGGAACGAGAAGCAGTGAGATCACAACGCTCCACACGCTTACACTTCCCAGCAGACCGGTACGGTCGAGAATAAGCGCAACGCCTGCAAGGATAAAGAACAAGCCCCATATAAGATTTTTGTTTTTCATAGAAATCTCCTTTCTCCAAGTCTGAGCTTCAAAAGCTTGTAATAGCTTCGTGAGGCGTAAAGCTGTTTATGAGTGCCTGCAAAGCTTATAAGACTTGCAGAGGTTATGTTTCGCTCAACGGAATAGATGTGCTTTACATTCACGATTGCTGATTTTGACACCCGCACGAACTTTCGTGGAAGTATCTCTTCAAGCTCGAAAAGCTTCATTTTGACCTGAAAAACGTCGTCAGAGGTATGAGCGTTAAGATTATGTTCCCCTGTTTCAAAAAACAGTATGGAATCAAGGGGAGGATAGAACTGAACTGCGTCTTTGAAAAAAGCTATCTCAGGATCGCCCTCAGCGGACTCCGCCGCCCTTTTCATTTTAAGCACACGTTCATCGGGCTGGGCGCACCTTATGACTATCTCGTCTTCAGACATATTCTCGTCTATCTCTATCCTGACCTTCACGCTTTCACCCCCGTTTTATCTGACAGCCTTATTATAATCTATTTTTCCCTTTGTGTAAACCCCTTTTGACTGACAGGTGCAGATTTCTATGCAAGAGGTAAATTTTATGACCCAAAGGGGTGCTGACCATGCAACACCCCCTTGATTTAGTTTTTTACCAGTAGCTTGCCTCGCTGCCTGTGCCGTTTTGCATATATTTGTATATGAGTTCAAAAAGCTCGCTGTTGTCAACATTGTTTTGTTCCATATAATCCACAACGCCCTGAGCGGTAAGACCGCTTGCATAGTCGCTGTTTCTAAGCACCATTGCAAACTCTGCCGCAGAGCAAGCCTTTGCAAAATTCTGTGACACAGCCTCTGTATAGTCAGAACACATAACAGACTTGTCTATAAGCTTGCTTTCGCTCGCCTCCGGGTCTTTATACCTCACTGAAACTGTGAGCATTTCTCCGCTGAGCTCGTTGGTTTCAGCCTTGCTCTCGTTATCCTGATATTTCAGCGACTTTTCATTGCCGTTATTTGGCACTATCTCATACAAAACCGTGACCTGCTGACCCGAGCCGATATCGCCTGCGTCCTTTGTATCGTCCTCAAAGTCCTCGTCATTGAGAAGCCTGTTTTCATAGCCCACCAGCCTGTATGCTGAAACATTTTCGGGATTAAACTCTATCTGCACCTTTGCGTCCTTTGCGACAGTGAAAAGCGTTCCGCTCATTTCTGTAACAAGCACCCTTTCTGCTTCGTCAACGCTGTCGATATAAGCATAGTTTCCGTTGCCGTTATCAGCAAGGGCTTCAAGTCTGTTGTCCTTATAATTTCCTGAGCCGAAGCCAAGCACTGAGAGATATACCCCTGAGTCACGCTTTTGTGATATAAGATCAGTAAGCTCTTCTTCACTTGACAGACCAACGTTCAGATCGCCGTCAGTTGCAAGGATAACTCTGTTGTTGCCGCCCTCTATGAAATACTCCTCTGCAAGCTTGTAAGCTGTGGTAATTCCTGCCGCACCTGCTGTCGAGCCGCCTGCTGACAGGCTGTTAAGTGCTGAAACTATCTCGTCGCTGTTGTCGCCGCTTTCGCCCTCAAGAACAACGCTGTCGCTGCCTGCATAAGTGACAATAGAAACTCTGTCATCAGCGCCGAGGTTTTCAGCAAGCATTGAGAAAGCCTGCTGAACAAGAGGAAGCTTATCCTCGTCCTCCATTGAGCCGCTCACGTCTATGAGGAAAACAAGGTTTGTAGGAACGTCCTTGACCTTTGCTTCTCTCGCCTGAAGCCCCACCAGCATAAGCTTTGCTTCACTGTTCCAAGGACAATCTGAAAGCTCGGTATTTATAGACACCGCACCCTCCGTAGGCTTTTCATAGTCATACTTGAAATAATTTATGAACTCCTCTGTTCTCACAGCGTCAGGGTCGACCTCCCAGCCATCATTTATCATTCTTCTCACGTTTGTGTAGGAAGCCGTGTCAACGTCTGTGGAAAAGGTGGAAAGCGGTTCGTCTGAAACAAGCTTATAGCCGTTT
>OHOK01000295.1_pt1 | contig 28824 bp, 26 predicted proteins | sample 1569731 | NCBI WGS metagenome assembly OHOK01 (sample SAMEA3879559, study PRJEB24766) | human gut metagenome | biome: human-associated habitat; feature: feces | place: USA | collected 1985/1987
TAGAAAATAAAAACAAACCAATTGATGATTCAAAAAAAATAAAGTTAAAAATAACAGGGACAGCTATGACTTCAATAATTAATTGTGCCGGGTTAATTCTCAGAGAAAGTTATCTTGGCACAATGATTATATTTACAACTTTTTTAATTGTTTTGCTTATGATCGCAGCAAAAGTTAAAGAAGCAAAATTTCAAGAGAGAGGGGGAAATTCATGTGAAAAAGTTCAAGAAAATGATAGCTGAAATGATTCAGAAGATTGCAAAGCATACTGCAATTTTGGCTTGTGGAGCAGCTTCTCATTATGGCGGATATCAGACTAGAGAACCTAAGAACATTTACAAGAGATAAGCATCAAAAACACAATTCAAAAGATTGGCATATTCGACTATTACGATCTACACTAGTATAGTTTTGAGCTGAATTAATCATTTTGTGCAGGAAGAAGATTGATTCAAAGGTTTTCAATATGAAACTTAAGAAGAAAATTGCGGCTATGGGTGCTGCTGTTATGATAATGGCTTCTATGAGTGCTATAGGTGCTAGTGCGTATCAAGCATCATATGAGGATAGTTATCGAATTATACTTGCATATACGTCTTATACTCCAAGCGAGACAGATTCAGTGGGAACGGTAACGAATCTTTCAACTACAAAAACAAATTACTCTGTACAGTCAACCCTTTATTACAAGACTTCTGCAGCAAAAATCGGTTCTTATACTCCTTCTGGATGGAAAAATGGTACGCTGTCCAAAGGTCAGCTTTTGAAAGCAACAACAACCCATAACCGTAATACTAGTTATAAGTATTCTGCCAGAACTCTAGTCATGAAAGATAATAGAGTTTTTAAGGATATTCAGTCTGATTACTAATATATAACCCTGAGGAGCTAAAGCTCCTGCGGCAAGCTTGCTTCGTCGCAGCCGATGAAAAGCTACGCTTACATCGGGCTTTGCTCCGAATTAAATATGCATTAAAGAAATTTTAATAAAAATCAATTGAACATTTTACAAAGGCAATGCATTATCTGAATAACATCAGATAATGCATTGCCTTAATGGGTTTGAAGGAGGAAAGAATGTACACGCTGAAAAATCTTAGAAATATGATGAAAAATCATACCGGTATGCTGGTTCTACTTGTGATTTCTATGTTTGTTTCATTCGGGGTTTTGTTTTTCGGTGTTGGATTGTACTATCAGTACAGCAAAAATATTGAGGACGGCGAAATTGACAGCTATGCTGTCGGTTTTTCCATAAATGACATTATTACAAAAAAAAATTTTTGTGAGTTTGTGAAGAATATGCCGAATAAGCTTATGGGTGATGTTTCATATATTACCTGTTTTTCGTCCACGCAGGTAAGCGGAATTGATGAGGAAATACCTGTCGCATTCTATCTTCAGTATTCTGAAGGAAAATTTGAATATTCCGATAACGTATTTCAGCCAATGATTGATGACCTTGTAATTAAGGACGGCAGTTTTTTCACGCAGGAGCAATATTCAAACGGAGAAAAAAAGGCTGTTGTAATGGGCAGCGGAAATGTAAATCAGCCGACTTCAGCACCCGAATATACAAATTCGGTTACAGCATTCGGTCAGAGCTATGATGTTATCGGCACAATAAACCCTGCTAACAGCAGCTATTTTTTTTACAGTATCTATGTTCCGTTCAGCTCAGTCCCCGACGATACAATTATGAACGACGGGGTTTATCTTGCACTCAACAATAAAATCACTAAATCTGAATATGATGATTTTACCGCATATATCAGCGAATTTTTCAAAGATAAAATCACTCTTTATGAACCGGCATTCGACTTGGCATCAAACACTTCCTACTACATAACAGTTGTACTGATTTCGGTAATCATTGCCATTCTTTCGGCATTGAACATTTCCATTCTGTATAATTACATCATTATCAGCAGAACAAGACAACTGACCATTATGCGTATCTGCGGAGGGTTAACCTCAAATCTGAGCATATCAACCGCAAATGAGATTATTCTTATTATGCTTCCTGTAAGCATTATTTCAGCTTTGTGCTATGATAAATTTATTCTTACTGTACTTTCAGCTAAATTTCCGCTTATGAAAGCTGCATATAATCCATATGTTTACGCAGAAATAATTTTGATTTACTCTGCAATATCGTATCTTCTTAATCTGTTTTTGCTTCATCATAATCTCGGCAAAAAAATTAAGGAGGGATTGAAATGAGAATTAAGTTATACGGCAGGGTTATCGGTATCTTCCTGAAAAAGCACTCGTTTATCAATGTTTTAATAAGCCTCCAGCTGATTGCTGTTTTTGTTATCGGAATAATTATGACATCGATAATAGACGAAAAGGCTTCCTTATATGAGGCTGTCAAACCGCTGCTTAATGGCGAGGGATTGTATTGTGGTGGATATTTTTTGAAAGATAATGAAAATGGCGGACTTTTGGAAAACACAGATGAAATCAAAACTCAGCTGAAAGATGTTGATTTTATCTCGTCTGTAAACTTTGCGTCCCTGCAAACAGGCGTTGATACACAAACTAACGAGGTTAAGACCGCATATGCACTTGTATATGATGATTATTCTGCAAATCTTTTTCGCCCGACAATAGAAAAAGGTTCGTGGATAACTGATTCCAAGCAATCCGATGATATACCGCAGGCTGTAATTACCCGAAATTATCAAGGCTATAATGTTAATGATATTGCTGAATTTGAAACTGAAAATGGAACGTTGAAGGTCAGAATAATCGGTGTAATTGGTGATAATGAAAAATACCTTGGAGCAAACTCGGAATATGAATCAAATGAACCATCCTATCAGTTAATGCTTTCTACACATTTCAACTGTCTGAATGACCAGCTTAAAAACAAAGGCTTTACAAACGAGGAGATTGCTTTGAAACTCGAATCTCTTGGGTATTCAGCGGACAGCATTGTATATAATGAACCTGTATTGTTTTTTACAGATAAGGAGTGGAATAAAACCGATTTGGATTCAGTAATGTCAGACTCCCTTTTTATAAAGTACAACCGGAATATTTCCGATGATGAAAAGCTTTACAACAGAAAATATATCAACGAGAATCTTTCTGTATTATCATTTGCGATACAGTTTTCTCAGTTGAACAACAACAGTCAGACCATTGTTTATAGAGAGTTGTACACATTGATGCCAATAATGTGTGCAATATACCTGCTTGTACTGATTGCGTCAGTGAGCGTTAATGCGATTAACTGCAAAAATAATATGAGAAACGAAGCCATACTGTATTTGGGTGGTGCAAAAAGAAAACAGTTGCTTACAATCAATGTAATTTACAATGGGCTGATTTGCATTGTGTCTTTGATAATTTCAATAGCAGGATCGTTGATTTTCTACAAGGCAGGATTGTTCAGCAAAACAGTAATTACATTGGGCTGGAAACAGATCACCATTTGCCTGATTGTGTGTGCTGTATATATCTTGGTATCCTGTATCATTTTCTGCATTATCCTTACATCAAAGGCTATAAAAAAAGCAATAATATTATCGGAGGAATAGTAATGGTAAAACTTAATAACATAGTAAAAATATATAATTCAAAGAAAGCCAACGAATTCAAGGCTCTCCACGGTGTTTCGGCAGAAATTCGGGACGGTGAGCTTATTGCGATTATCGGAAAATCGGGTGCAGGAAAATCAACGCTTCTGCATATTTTAGCCTGCATTGACAACTATCAGGAGGGCGAATACTACATTGATGATGTGCTTGTGAAAGACCTTTCCGAAAGTCAGTATGCAAAAATCAGAAACGAGAAAATCGGGATGGTTATGCAGGATTTTGCACTGGTTGAGGATTTCACGGCACTGGAAAACGTGATGATACCGCTGAATTTTTCCAAAAAGAAAGTCAGTGACAAGAAAGAAAAAGCCCTTGCGGCACTGAAATCGGTAGGCATTGAGGAGCTTGCCAAAAAGCTATGCAGCAAACTTTCGGGCGGACAGAAGCAGCGTGTGGCAATTGCCAGAGCGATAGTCAATGAACCGTCAATGATTTTGGCGGACGAACCGACGGGAGCGCTGGACACAAAGACTTCCGCTGAGATTATGGAGCTTTTCAAGTCCCTGAACAAACAGGGCAGGACGGTTGTTATAGTTACCCACGACCCGAAGATTGCGGAGCAATGCGGCAGGGTTATTGAGATTAGTGACGGGAATATTGTTACAGCAAAATAAATTGTGGAGTGAAAACAATGAAAATTACCGATTATGTAGATCTGTTCTATCCGTCGGCGGAGGCTGAGGAGTATGCAAAAAAGCGGCAGAAAAAATATGAAAATTATCCGCAGGATTTTATGGTCAATCTTGAAACGGATAACATAGCAAAACTTATTGCACCTATGAATTTTGCTGTCGCAACATCTAAAATGAAAGAGTTTACAGATGACATTGAAACCCTTGATTACAGGCTGGATTGTCTTGAGGACTTTATGAATGTCCCCGAACTTAACGGCAGATTTCGACAGCTGATAAATGAACTCGCAGGAAACAGAATTGACTTTTCAGATGTTGATTGTGTCAACTCGTTTATGCAGATTAAGACCCATATGGACAGCCTTGAAGAATTTCTCGGCTGCATTGAAAACATCAACAGGTTCTTTGCAAAGTATAATCACGCAATTAAGTCGGTAGCGGTAAAAAGGCTTGCACAGTTTTTTGAAAAACTGCCAAAAAGCGAGAACATTTTCGAAATAGCATACAGCATTTCACAGCTGAAAGATACCTTTTCAAAAACCATACGGAGCGTAAAAATCGGTGTTAATTTTGATTCGGCTATGAATCCCGACAGTGCAGGACTGCTTGAAATCGGATATGACAAAATTTATCCCAAGGGAAATATTCTTGAAAAGCTTGTGTTCAAAAGTTTTGCAGGCAGAGAGCAGTTTATTGGCGAGGAGCATTTCAACTCGGCAACAAGGCACACTCCCATTGATATAGACACTGCCCTTTTCCGTGAACTGAGCAAATACACAAAGGAGTTCGCCCTGCGGATTGCCGCAGCACTTAAAAGCTATCGTTCCTCGGTTTTTTCAGACCTTTCGGAGCTGGAATCACAGCTTGACTTCTATGGCGGAGCGGCACAGTTTATATCAAGTGTTAGGGCAAGGGGAATGAAAATGTGCCGACCGAAATTTCTCCCCTCTGAGAAGCGTGTTACAAGGCTGAAAAACGTCTTTGACCTCAACTTCTACAGGCAGCTTGTTACGCAAAATCCGCAGGAAATTCTGACCGAAAAAATTGTTGCAAACGATATTGATATGTCAGATTACGCACGGTTTTATATGGTGACGGGAGCAAACAACGGCGGAAAAACCACTTTCGCAAGAGCGGTGGGAGTATGTCATTTAATGGCACAAATGGGATTGTACGTTCCTGCGGAAAGTGCAGAGATTTCCCCTGCCGATTACATATTCACCCATTTTCCAAAGGAAGAAGCTGTCGGAATAAATTCAAGCCGATTTACCACGGAAATCAAGGAGCTGAAAAAAATCTGCGAATATATGACCGACAGAAGTCTTGTTATTCTCAACGAATCCATTCAGTCAACCACGCCAGTTGAGTGCTTAAACATTGCAAAAATTCATCTTGAAATTATAGCGGCAGTGGGGGTAAGGGGATTTTATGTCACTCATCTAGCAGAACTTTACAATGAAATTCAGCGGATAAACAACAAAAACTATCCCACAAAGGTGGGAAGTCTGGTATCCTGCACAGACAGTGAGGGCAAGCGTATGTACAAGATGAAAGCCGCAAAGCCGCCTATTGAAAGTCTTGCATACACGGTTTACGAAAAATTCGGAGCAAAGCTTGAAGACGTACTTGCAAAGTCGGGTGATAAGAATGGACAAGCGTGAAAACCTTTTGCAGTTTCTTGATTACGGTGGAAACGAGCTGTTTTCAAGCCTTATGGAAAGTGACAGCGACAGACCGCAGGCGTTGGACAGAATGTGCATTTTACTTCGCAAGGCTGTGATTTTCGGGAAACTGAAAGGCAGAGCTGCGGCATACCAATATATGATTTCAAAGGCAAACCAAATGGGATTTATAAAGTCAAAAAAAATACATGCCTACAGGCTGACAGCTGCCGAACGGGAGCGGATTACAGAAAAAGTCTGCAAGTCAACAGGTGCGAAATATTTTTTCAAAAAGTATGGAAAGAACGTGATAATTTATTCTGCACTGCTTGGGGCGGCTGTGATTTTGGTTGTGCTGATATATAATTATATGCACTCGGAAAAATATCTGAAAAGAATGTACCAGGCGGCTGAGGAAACTGTAATTATAGAGTCGGCATACAAAACCGATTACGGCATAAAGCTTACCATACACAACAATTCACTTGCGGACTATTACATCTGCGATTTGCCTACCTTGAAATATACTGACGAATATGATGACCGGGCAATCGGAACATATTATCATTGTAAAAATGCAAAACTTTAAGATTGTGTTATATACAAGTTTGACAAAAAATGACCTGATTCTAAATTCTGTATAGCTGCGGAATGGCATATCAAAATTAAAGAGCAAATCTATTTGATGAGATCGTCGAAACCACCGTCGGTCTTATCTGCATATTTTCATAAAAGTATTCTGTGCAAGATACAGCATTTTGAACAGTCTCTCATCGGTTGGAAATAACGACTTTGTTTTGGTGACCTTTCGCAGCTTACTGTTAATTCCCTCAATCGCATTGGTAGTGTAAGTCAGCTTTCTCAGTTCCTGCAGAAACTTGAAGTAAGTGCTTAGATTCGCCCGATTTTCATACCATGACTTTGAAATCTTTGGATACTTCTTGTCCCATATTGATGCAAATTCGTCAATGGCATCATGCGCAGAAGGCACATCAACAGCGGGATAAACACGTTTTAAATCAGCCATAAGTTCTTTCTGACACGCTCAGACCTAAATATTGCGGATATGCTCTTCAATGTCAGCAGTTGACATACCTTTTACGTAACATTGAGATGATTTTATTCTCCATGTCCGAAGAAATTTTGGGCTGATTTTTCCAAATAAGCTGCAGCTCTGGCCCTGCGAAAAAATCTCTGTAAATTCAACAACAGTGATAAAAAACGATATTGTGGAGCGGCTTGAAAAACAGCCGCTCATTTTTTTACAGTATACAATAAATACCGTAATTTGTCAAGGTTCTTCAACAGTCAGTCTGCTGGAATGGAGCGTAGCGGAATGGAAGCAGACTTACTGTGCCGGCTCAGCTTAGCCTGTCGAGATACATGATCTCCAGCTCGCCAAGAACTATGCCCCAGTTTCTCAGCGGTATAGTCCATTTTTTCGCTATTTCATGCGTTGCAAGATACAGTACCTTCAGGAGCGCCGTATCGCTCGGAAATACGCTTCTCTGCTTGTTCAGACGACGATAGCCGCTGTTAAGGCTTTCGATCGCAATGGTGGTGTAAATGACCTTTCTCACATCAGCGGAAAACTTGAAGATCGGTGAGATCACATCCCAGTTTTTGTACCAGCTCTTCATGGCGTTTGGATAATCTTTCTCCCACTTCTCCGTCACACGCTCAAGCTGTTCAAGCGCAGCGTCCCCAGACGGTGCGTGATAAATGGTTTTCAAATCGTTGGAAAATTCTTTCTTGTTTTTTGCACCAACATATTTCAGCGTGTTTCTTACTTGATGAACGATACAACGCTGTAATTCTGTCTGTGGAAATGCCGTATTTACGGCTTCTTTCATACCCGAAAGACCATCGGCACATATCACGAGGACGTCCTTTACACCACGATTTTTCAGCTCGTTCAGAACGCCAAGCCAGTACTTTGCACTCTCGTTTTCACCGATATGTATGGACAGCACTTCTTTGTGACCTGTCAAGCTTACTGCAAGGATTACATATGCTGCAAGCTTTTTTCTATCCGTTTTATTGTACAGAAAGATGTACAGCATCAATAAATACAATGGGGTAAACCTCGTCAAGAGGACGTTTCTGCCAGTCTTCTATCTGCGGAAGGAGACGGTCTGTGATATCGGATACCATCGCTGACTTCAAAGCCGTAGATCTCCTCGATCGTTTCGCTTATCTGGCGAGTTGTCATGCCCTTTGCGTACAGCGATATTATCTTCTGTTCGATACCTGAAATATCCTTATGACGCTTTTTTACAACCTTTGGCTCGAATGTTCCGTCTCGATCCTGTGGTACTTCAATTTCTGTTTCACCTAAATTTCCACGTATCTTCTTGGTTTTCCTACCATTATGGTAATTGGAGTTGTCCGAGCGTTCATATGAACTGTACCCTAAGTGTTCATCCAGCTCTGCCTCAAGCATTTCCTGTATCGTGCCGCCCATCAGATCCCTGAGAGCATCCTCAATATCTTTTGCTGTCCTGATATCATACTCCTCGATCAGCTCTGCGATGATATTCTTCTTCCCCTCGCTCATTGGTTCTCTTTTTCTTCTTGCCATAAAAAATCAGCCTCCTGTGTTATTTATATTTTACCATAGTTGACTGCGTTTTTACAGACTTTTTTTCGGTGGGTCTCAGCTCTTTTATTATACACTACTTTGGAGATTTACACAACATATGGGGAAAAAACTATCTTTTCTTTGAATATAGCTTTTAAGATATTTCTTAGTTAGTCATATTTTGTTCTTCTCTGATGCCAATTCCTGACTTTCTCTTTTGTATCATTTTTCTGAGCTTTCTATCAGTTTGTATTTTTAAAGAACACTGCTTCTGCGAATAATTATCCTCAATACAGCGACTTAAATTCACAAACAATCCCATAACAGTATTTCTAAGCAGCATATTTTCAAAATCATCAATATTGTTAAGCATATTCTGAACGTACTCATTACCATCATTTGCGGACTTTGTGAGCCACTCCACAGCCTTTTCCTTATCCTTTTCAAGTTCATCTGCTCCGAAAAGATAAAGCCTGCCGAGCTGATAGCTTGACCACATATTCTTATCAGCGGATTTTTCAAAGTAATCTACCGCCTTTTGAATATCATACTTTTCTTCCTGCAAATACAACTTCCCAAAAGCATACTGTGTGAATTCGTTATCCTCTGCAAGCAGCAAATATTTCTCTGCTCTTTCTAAATCCTGAGTGACAATTTCACCTTTCAAATAAAACTGACCCAACTGAAAACAAGCAAAACTGTCACCCTTATCTGCACATTCTGTCAACATAAATAGTCCTTTTTCAATATCTTGTGAAAAATATTCACCCGAAATATATTCCAATGCAAAAAAACGCTTTGCATTGGAATTTTTAAGTTTCATTGCTTTTTCAATACACTCCAAACCCTTATTTAAATCAGCCTCAATGTATTTTCCTTGAATTAATGTTTTGCCATATTCATACAGACCATTCTTGTTATTCATCTCAGCGGAACGTTTGAAGTAATCAATGGCTTTTGAAATATCAGCTTCCGTTCCAAGTCCGTTTTTGTACATAACTCCAATTTTATAAAATAGGTTATCGTCCGCCTGATCTTTGCTTTCAAGTTCAAGGAAACCAGATAATGCAGCTTTGTAATATCTCTGTGCGGTTTCATTATTCTCAGCAACATATTCACCCTTGCTGTACATCTGTGCAACAGCATAAGAAGCATACGGCTGACCCTGAGAAGCCGATTTCTGATACCACAAAAACGCCTGCGACAAATCTTTTTCCACACTGTTGCCGTAGTAATATAAATTGGCAAGACTGTATTGTGCGAATTTGTTGCCCTCCTGAGCTGACTTCAAAAACCATTCAAATGATTGAGCGTAATCCTGTTCTGTTCCCAACCCATAGCAATGCATTTTGCCTATGCGATACCAAACGTAAGAACGCATATTCACGGGTTTCATAATCTGCCCATCAAATTTCGGCTCATAAGGAAACATAAAATCAGAATCCGGCTCGATCTCCATAAAGCCCTGCAATGCCTCTTTGTAGAATGAGGATGACTTTTCTTCCTCTTTTGCACCAAGCTTTTCCGTGGAATAAAGTTTTCCCAAATCGTGAATCGCAAGAACATTACCTGCCCCTAATTCGTTAAGCAAAAGCTGCTCCGCTTTTTGAAAATCTTCAAGCTTTGATTGCTTGTTATAAATCAGCTTGCAGGCTTCTTTGTATGCGTTGCTCCATTTTAAATAATATTTGCTTTTCGGAGAATCATCGGGTTCTTTTGGCGAGATTTTGCTGCTGCATGAAAAACCATTGGCAGCCATATCGTCATTATCAAAATAAATCGCATTATCAAACTCATCAATCTGCGGAGAAATATCTGTTATGTCATCATCAGTTTTTTCTGTCAGTTCCGGTTCTTCAATCTCAATATCAACAACAGGACTATTCATATCCAGCACGGTCTGAATGATCATATTTTTAACGGACTTAAACTCCTTGTTATCCGCAAGCTTCGGAAACTGAACTCTTGCTGACGAATAAACATCATGCTTCTGCTGTTCCATTTCGCACCAGAGGGAGTACATTTTTTGAATTGATTCGTTTTCCGCAAGCCTTATAAAAATCTCATCAACAGTTTTCTTCACATCCGCTTTCAAGTATCCGTATACCTTTTTGCCTTTAGAAGAATTAAGCTGTTCATGCAGTTTTGCAACAAGATCAATTAGTTCTGCATTATCAACATCATTCTGTGAAATGTTATCCGCAAGCTGTTTCATCAACTGCTCAGACTCTTTTTTCATCTGATTACGCAAATCGGTCTGCTGTGCATAAAGATTGTGAAGTTCGTCCGCATAAATGTCGTTTGCAAAACCACTGCGGATTTTTTCAATACCATGATTAGTAAGAAATCCCTCACGCTCGTTTGTGGAGTACACAATAATATGCACATGGGGATTCGTTTTCTTATCGTGAAAGGCGGCATACCATTTCATATTGGCCATATCAATTTTTTGATTCTTTGCAATGTTAGAAATCTGCCGCTTGACTAATTCCCGCCACGCTTTTAAATTATCATACCCCATTGCCTGAGCGTTATCTCTGCGCAGCGAAACGACATGAGTCCAGACGTTACCGCCGTGGTTTGCAATATCTTTTGCAACCTTTTCAAGATTAATAGGCTCGTCCGATTGTGAGAATAAACCGTGAGAACCAAACTTGACTGTGCCGGGACGGTTTGCAAGATATCCAACATAATTTTCACGACTTGTAAGCCTGTCCATGTTTCGGTCAAGTATTACCGATATGAGCGCTGAACCGTTTTTAATTGTGGGATTCTTTTGGTAATCCTCATACTCAAATAACTCTTTGCTGTCGGGGAAATCGTGCAGCAGAGATGAAATAAGCTCCTGCTGACTTTTCGTAGCAGGAGCTGTTTCATTTGCATTCGGTATCGGGACTGAACCCTCACGGGTTGCAATGTATTTTACATAATGGTACAGCTGTTTTTTCTTCCCAGAGCCGCTTTTAAGATAGCGGCTTGTAACAATTAATTTTGGCAATTAAAAATCACTCCTTCTGATACTCCACAGCGTCCTCATAATCAATAATACCGTTGATTTTACGGACTTCATTAACGCACATGGCATGAAGACTTCTAAGCGTTTCATCGTCCACATCATTTATCGCCGCAGTCATATGCGACAGCTTGCCAAGCTCAACTGCAACTTTGAAAAGCAAGCGGGCAAGCCGCTGTTCCGTACCCTTAATTGTAGCTTTGACTGTTTCGGTTATCATTGGTGAAATGTAATTCACGCTTTTTTCCTCATCAAGATAACCGATGTAGAACTTGATCGCTTTTTCAATAAACTCACTCTGCGACTTGCAGTTGTCGTTTTTGTAGTGAACCTCCACGTCTTTCAACGTTTCGGGATATGCCCATAGCGCAAATTTTACTTTATTCTCAAAACTCATCTTACAACACCTCTTAAATCCTTGGCTTTACGCTGTTTTCTGCCACTGCAACCCCTAATTTTCAAAATCCCCGATTTTACAACCCCTTTGCCGAAAACTCTGTAAATCTCGCAAAATGCGGTCGGCTTTGCCGTCCGCTGTAACTGTTTCGGGGTTTCAACCCCGAAACTTTAACTTGCAATATAATATTTAAGCCAATCCTATTGGCTTTGCCCTCATAAACCCACCCGAAATCTCCTGATTCCCACCATTCTCAAACTCTGCGACAAATGCCCACAAAGCCGTTTAACCACTCCTATGGTAAACTTACCCCACCGACCGCCGAACCTCGCCACACGGGGCGACACGGTGCGAACTGTGGCTTGTTACTGCTCGGACAGCTTTTCCGTTTCGGCAGGCAAGAAGTTTCTCGGCTTTCTTGCAGGCTTTTTTGCCGACATCATGTCAATGAAATCACGGACGTTCTGCGGCACATTTTTCTGATACAAGCCGTCAATGCACTTGTCGATTTCATCCGAAAGCTTAATATTTTTCTGCTCCAAATACATTTCCAGAGCCGCTAATCTTTCATCACTAATTGTTATCGCAACTGATTTTTTCATTCGCTGTCACCTCCGTTTTCATCAATTTTATCCCGCACTTCCTGCGGATAATCCACGCCCTCATAGGTACACCAGCTTGTCCAACCGCCGTTTGAAACAAGGTCTTTTGTCACATATCCTGCTGATTCGGAACAGTAAATCACCTCGCCGTCACCGACATATATCCCATGCTGACTGCCGTCAAACAGTCCTATACCTGCGACCTCAGGCATGGTATCAAGACTGCCTTGCTCGGTGAAAACAAGCGTCTGAAACTGATTTCCAAACGACTTTTCATCGGGATTGTAATTCAGATATCCAAGCATAAGTCCTGCATTATCGCAGTATCTGATGCGGTCAACATCGTCACGATTCCCGATTGCACCCGACTTAAATCCCCAGCCTGAGATGTACGCATTCTCCGCCCAAGCCGCAAGATCGGCGCAGTTCTTTGTGCTTTCATCGCTGAACATATACCCGTTGATCGTAGAATTCATCACCCAAGTGTAGGTTCTCATAAATTCGTCATAGCCGATCTCCAAGCCGTAAGTTGAATTTATCGCAGTTATCAAATCGCTGTCATTCGGAGCAACAGCAAACAGGTTGGCATAGGATTCCGCATTGAAATTTTGCACGTCACCGAAGTATGACATATATATCAGCTGCGCTTTTATGGTCTGAGAGCGAACTCCTGCGCCCCTCATGGCGTCCTCGATTGCCCGACCCTGATTCTTCAGATTTTCTATCTGAGCCTGCTGTTCGCTGTCAAGGCTTTCAAACAAAGCCGAATCGCTGAACATTTCAGCGTTAATTTCAGGCTGCTCGATTTCCATGCTGCCCATGCTCGAAAGCACAGCTACGGGCAGGCACATCAGTCCAAGAAAGCCTGCGGCGATACTCCCGATCAACACAAACAGCTTTCCTCGTTTTTTCTCGTCACCAAGAATATATATGGCTATCTTTTTCAGAACCGCCGCAACTGTTGCAGACATTACCGACCACCACCGTTTCCAAACATCGCCGCCTTATACTGCGGAGCAATAACCTGTAGCAAATACCTCTCATTTCCGCACCTGTAAAGACAAGTGCCACGTTCGGGATACTTTATCAAGCCGTACTCCGATTCTTCAAGCTGCAAAGTATCAATAAAAGCAGTCGGCGAGATATTGCCGGGGTTAAACAGAAAATGGTGGCTCGGAATACTGAACAGCGGCTTGGTAAACTCCTTAATTTCAGGCAGCAGAAAGTCCTCAATGTTCTGACTTGCCAGAATAAACGAGGACTCCCTTTTACGTACACGCTTCATGCCGTTGCGGATATATTCTATCGCCGTCATGTTTGTAAGAAACAAATACAGCTCGTCAATAGCCGCAACTGTATTTCCCTTGCCTAAAAGTTGATTGGACATATACGACAGGATATTAAACAACAGCGTATCCTTGAGCCGCTTGTTAGTGTCCATAAGACCTTTCACTCCGAAGCAGATAAACTCTCCGTCACCTATGTTGGTGTGACCGTTGAAATATTTTGATTCCGCACCCTTGCACATGGAGTGCAGTCCCAGACAGATATTCTGTAACATTTCTTCGGTGTATAGGTGCTTTTTCTCGTTATCAAACGCCATGAATTCCTTTTCAATAAGTTCGTAGAGGTCGCTCATAATTGGATAATCTTCGCTGTCCAGCGTATTGAAATCGGTAAAATCATCAATTCCAAATCTTGCGTACAGCTTCATAAGCATGATCTCTATGGTGTCAATTTCGCTGTCAGAAAAGTCCTTGTACGCTCTGAAAAAATCCTTTAAATACGATATGTGCTGTGATAATCTTGTGACTTTTCTGAACGTTTCGGGATCTTCAATATCCGCTTTTTCGCCGTCGCTCCAAGCTTTAGGTTCAAGCGGATTTATCATAAATTCGCCCGACATCATATCAATGTATGTTCCGCCGAGATTTGAACAAATGTCACGGTACTCGGCTTCGGGATCTAAAACCAACACACTTTTCCCAGCCTCACGCTGATTGCACAGCAAAAGTTTCATAAGATACGACTTGCCCTGACCGCTGTTGCCAAGAATTAAAATATTGGAATTTGTCTTGTCCTCGGTACGCTTGTCAAAGTCAACAAGCACGTTGCTGCCGTACTTATCTCTGCCGATATAGAAGCCGTTTTCGTCCGTTTTTCCGCTGTAATTCAAAGGATAAAGATTAGCAACACTTGAAGCAGGAAGAACACGCTCAAACTGGCTTGCGAATACATTATTGCCCGTCGGCAAAACCGATAAAAAGCCCTCTTTCTGACGGAGCAAAAGCCTGTCTACAGATATTTTTGAACGTGTTAATTCCATCGAAATGTCGGCTTGCAGTTCCTTTAATTTATCTTCCGAGCTTGCTTTTAATTCAATAAACACAGCCGTATGCAGCAGCGGTTCTTTGTTTCGGCGAAGTTCTGACAGCAGTTCTACCACATCGTTGATATTATCCTGAGACTTGATGCTCTCGTTTACATCGTTTGTGGTGGTCATCATATGATTTTTCCGCATTGCCTGCTGAACGATTTTTCGTTGTTCCATACTTGTCACAAGGCGGTTGTAAATTCTGAGAGTTACCCCGTTTCTGTCGGCAAGGTGAGCAAGGATAGCCGTTTCTTCCGTTGAAGTCGGATATTCCGTAACCGCCCAGCAGGACTTGTAGAAGTTTCCGCAGATATAGTGGTCGGTGTAAAACTTGATTATTCCCGGAACAGTTCGGTCAAAAAAGTCCTTTGTGCTGATAATTTCAAGCTGTTCGTCCGTCAGATTTTTCTTTTTTCGTAAATTAATTCTCATGCAATCCCTCCAGATTAAATTCGTTTTCTCCCTCAATATCGGGGATTTCCTCGCCCGATATGCTCGTTCCGAAGTAAAGTGCAAGCATACGCTTTATGTCAGACTTACTCATTCTACGAGCCGTAAAGCCGTGTTCTGAGATTGCTTTGTCAACACGATTAAGCGTGCTGAATATCTGCTCGTCCTTTTCACGCCTGAACCGTACCGCAAACATAAACTGTCTTGCCGAGGACATCTCTACCTGAATCTCGTCAAGAAAATCATAGTCCGCCTGCAGCAGTTTTCTGACCGCCTCGTTCTGCTCGGTCTGCAAACGCTTTTTGACGTACATCTTGTTTGTATCAAAACACTCGCAAGAGTCCAAAGCAAGAATTTCAAAGTCCGGTATCGTGCTTAACAGCATCATCAAATGATGTATCTTCACGTCAATATTAGCCGCTGAAAGCACTGAAATATTGGTGGGTTCTACGCTGAAAAATGCTATTTCGGCTTTGTCGGTTTTTACTCCGAAACGAGTAAAGCGTTCAAAGCCGATAAGACCTTGAACGCCGTTATTTTTCCTTTTTGTCATAAAATTTTATGCTCCTTTCGTCCAATAAAAAATTTGCTGCGAGGTCAGAAAAAACTTCGCAGCATTAAAAATATAGTCCATAATCGCCGTTTCGTCAACCCGAAGCGAGAGAAAAGCAAAGCAGGCAGTCGCCGCAAAAGGCAGGACATTCCACAGGTTTACCAGAACCACAACCGACAGAATTATTCCGCCGCAGATTATGATAAAATCACGGACATTCCAGAACCACAGCTTTACGTTGGCTCTCAGGTTTTCGGGGTAGATGTAGGTTTTCATTTTATCAGACCTCCTAAAAAAAGAACTCCGAAATTGCTTTCAGAGTTCTTGGTGAGATGCAAGGGATTCGAACCCTTGATGGCACTTATATATAATAATTTCAATAAAACATCATACTTGGTACATTCACAAGAATCATCTCAAAAGTGCCACTTATAGCCTTTCTTAGAAATGCTTTAAATCCCATATTACCGCCTCCGATAAAATTAAGATCAAATAAACTCAATATACTTACCATTAACGAAATAATATCTATTGGAATTTCCAGTGTGCTGATGCTAAAAATTGAAATTATTACTATCCAAACATATTGTACCACATTAAATCATAGAAAGCAATATAAAAATATGAATTTAAGTTTTATGCATTATGTTTCAGCATACCGACCGCTTTAGTGCCCATAGAAACCGTATGACTAACACTCATCATATTGACTCTCACACTGGTATCAAGTCCGTACATCTGAGCTATCCTCGGCACTTCGTTAGCCGACAGGCATATCCCCACAGCAAGCAATGGGTGCTGAGTGTACGTCAGAAGTCCGATATACAATATCGTTGTCTGCAAAAACGTCGTCAGGCAGGTTGCTATGACCTGCTTGCACCAGCTGTAAAAGCCGTCGGTGTAGCCCCTCGGAACTCCGAACATATACAAGCTCCCGACAGCTATCTGGCAAAGCATTATGCCGCCTCGCTTGATGTTTGCAAATACAACTTTTACCGTGCAGTAGCCGAACAGAATTATGAAAAACAGGCTGAACAGCGATGCATCAGAGGCAAGAGCGACTATGACCGAAAGTCCCGTGCCTGCAACAGTTGATGAAGTTGCCCCTATGAAACCGCCTAACAGCTCGTAAGAGAAAGTCCCTTGAAGAGCAACGCAAAGCGAGTACAGACGCTGAGGAACAACTGTCACCAGACTCGCCGCCATAAACCCTTTCAGAACGTTTATGCAGGTGTTTTTGATGTTTGCCTGCCCAGATTCGTATGCAATTGCCGTATCGAACACCGCCACAATAAGTCCGCAGACAAATAACATCCATGCAAGACTGTGAAACAATGCAATGAACGACTGCACCCATGACAACGAAAATATATCGCTTGTGCTTTCGTTTATGAATTCAAAAAGGTCGGCTACCGCTCCGTAAATGAGATTGAACAACCAATTGAACATGATGTCCCATATCTCGTCGGTAATTGCGTCCACAGCTGACCCTACCGTGCTATCCCAAAGCGACGATATTCCGTCGCCTATCCAGTCTATGGCGTCACTTATCCAATCAAACATTCATGTCACCGCCTTTTTTCGAGGTGACATTGGTCACTTTTCCTCGTTTCTCGGATCGATTTGTATTAGTTATCTCTCCCTTTATGCGGTACAGCGAACTTCGCCGTCCGCCTTGTGGGTGATAACGAGGAAAACGCTCTAGCAACCCGTTTTCTTCAAGCTCGTTAAACGCACGAAACACAGTACTTTTATCAACACTCAGATCTTCGGCGATCCTGCGAACGGACGGAAAACATTCCCCGTTCTTATCTGCACGGTTTGCCAGATAACAGTACACAGACACAGCCTTGTGGCTTAGTCCTAAATCGTAAATTCTTCTCGGTAATATCAATAAACATCACTCCTCTTATGTCTTGACATTGGTCTTTTTCTTTGGCGGCTCTTCCTCGTATTCTGTCACTTCAAATTCCACAGGCAGCATATTTTTTTTCTTCTGCGGATATTTAATCTCAACATCACGGATAAGCTCATCACGCTCCTTGTAGGAAACGTATCTTGCGGTTTTATCCGGCAGACGGTACTCGCCTTCAAATTTAATACCCCATTTGAAGAACAGCTTTAGTTTTGAAATCATCGGGTGAGCACCTGTTTTCATGACAATAAACTGTCCCTTTGGCTTACTTTTCAGTTCATCAACCGTCATCAATGGTCTGCCTATCATCTGCAAGGATTGAGATTTATCTCTGCCTTGCGAAACCGAACCGCTTAACACAGTTTGTTCTCCGAGAGCTTTCGACAGAACCTCCGCAGACTGTGAATTAGGTGCAAACCCTCCGAAAACCGTGAGCTGAGTATTGTCCGTTATGATTTCCATGCCCTGTTTGCCGTAGTTCTGTTCAAGCTGTGCAAAGGACTGGATTATTGCCACTATGGATATTTTTCTTGAACGTCCTGCTGAGAACATTGATTCAGCACCGTCGATCTTAGGAAATGTTCCGAACTCATCACAATAAAACATAACTCTGTTTTTAAGCTTGCCACCGTTTTCATCGGCTATCACAAGTATCTCACGGTATAACTGCTGAATCAGCAGGCTGACCATAAAGTACTTGCTTGTATCTTCTTCGGGAAGAACGATAAAGATAGCAGACTTTTCATTGCAGAACTTCTCAGCGTCAACAGCTGTTCCGAAGCAGAGCATTTGCTCCATTTCTGTGTCGAGAAAGCTGTTTAATCGGGACAACGCTGTACTCATTACCGACAGCATGGACTGATCCGACGAATTCAATGCCGCTCCTGCAAGCCACTTAGCTTTATGCTCCGATGGGAGCTTGTCCATTAGTTTTGAAAAATACATCTTCGGCTTTGCTTTTGGATTCGGCTGATACTTTGCCAAAAGGTCCTGTATCAGCTTGAACACAGATACGATATGCCTTTCGTTTTTGTCGCCGAACTCAGCTAAAAGCAGAATAACAGAAGACAGAAGTCCTTCCGCTGCGTCGTAGAAAAATGCGTTTTGACCGTAGTTTGAGCTGTCACCTCCGCCGATATTGATAATTGTCTTTGCTGTTATCTTTGCATACTTTTCCGCTTTTGCCTTTGATGATAAATCCGTTTTGTCCTGTAAATACAAGTCCATATATTTGTTGACAAGATGCAGGATATTGTTCTCATCTGAGCGAGTGGGGTTACGCAGATCAAGAACGGAAACATTGTAGCCGTAATATTGGCTTGCAATAGTGCCATAATTTCGTGCCACATCTCCCTTTGTGTCCGTACTGATGAACGACATTCCGCTTGCACAGGCAAGTTCGATGTTAGGGTACAAGAAGTATGCGGTCTTGCCCACACCCGCAGCGCCTATCATAAGCGTGTGAACATCGCCGTCATCTACAATAGCCACAGTTTTTTTCCCGTGTGTCAGACAGCCTACCACTGTACCTTGAACAATCGGCAGGTTCTGACCTTTTCTCCACATCTCCGGCTCGAATTGCAGAGGGATAAAGGTCCGCTTTATCTCAGCTTTTGTCGCCCATCTTGCAGTTCCGTGCTGTCCGTCACCGATCCTCTTGGACTTTATTCCGTTAAGCGACTTGTTGTCAATAAGCTCAACTATAACTATGAAAGCTATAAAGGCAGCAACAAGTACGCCTATCAAAATCATCTGTTTCTCATTCAAAATTTCATCTCCGATCTGTATAAAATATTCTTTCTTTTGTATTTAATAAGATAGTTAGTTTGTTATCTTTAAGGTATTGCACCGTGAGGCAGAGGGTATCGCATCAACCAAATTCCATACAAGGTTCAGGTTCGGAAACGATGTCCTCAGATTCGATATGTTCTGCCACAGGTTCATACAGAGTTTTTTCAACAGATAACCTAACAGCACTATCCGCAAGCTGATACAGCAGTTTCGCAGTATTTATACACTGCTCACGGGTACGAGCTGTTTGCCTTAGATCTTTCATTACTTCAGTAACACATTCCTGCAAATTTCTTTGCTTAGCGGCTGCTTTGCCTTTATCTGTGTACGGCTTGTACTCTGCTTTCAGTTTTGCTCTGAGTTTTGCAAACATATCCTTTTCAAAGCTTTTATCAATAAAAAACGCCGAGCCTGCAAGTGCATACTCAGCGAGATATTTGTATTGTTCGTTTTTGAAAGCGGCATAGATCTGAGACGTCAGCTTATCCGGTCGGCATTTGAGATACTGCAAATTTTTAGCCTGACGATGATATTCTTCCTTATGCTTGTTAGGGACAGCAGGCAGAGCAGGAGCACCATTCTTCGCTTTTAACACCTCGTTCCAATCTTTGTACAGAGGTGCAAAGCGTTTGACGTTTGAATATCCGTTCTCATTTAGAATATCCCTTAGACGGTTAACCGCCTCGATGCCGCCCTCGTCATTATCAACGCAGAGAATGACTTCTGACAGGTTTGAATGGTTCTTTAACGCTGTTAAAACGGCATTTTCATAAACTCCGTTCATAGCGATGTAGCTGTGTTTCTGCCAATCTTTCGGATACAGCGTCAGAAAGCTCAGCATATCAATAGGAGCTTCAAAGACATAAAGTCGTTCATTCTCTCCGAAATGTGCAAAGCTGTAACGGGTATCAGAACCGCCGCAAGTGATATGAAACGTACCTCCAACGCTGTTTGTTGACCGCTTATGTGCCTGTTTAGGCTCGCCGTCTTCTTTAAGCCCGACAAATACGGCATTGTGATGTTCTTTATCCTCGTAAAGTGTGTGTTGCTTTGCAAAATGAGTTATGACTTCGGGAGCGATAAACCTCTGTTTTATGAGGTAAGCATACACTCTGTGCATATTTGTGTTTGCTTGGGGCAGTCTGAACTCTTTCTTTTCTTCCTTTGCGATAGCTTTCGGCGGACTGTGGGACAGCGGAGTTACCCTCTGTCCCAACAGTTCCTGTACCGCAGTCTGAAAGTCCATACCATAAAACTCCTGCATAAACTTTATTGCTCCGCCGCCTGTCTGATTTTTATGGTCGAACCATTTTGACCCACGGATGGTTATACTGTCGTGCTTGCCTGAGCTGTCGTAATATATGAGCTTATGCTCTACGCCGGCACGTTCTAATTTTTCACCTCGCATTCGCAAAAACTCTTCAAGGTTCACGCTGTTGGCAAGGACTTTTTGCTCGTCTGTGAATGGTATATATGGCACTTTATCACCGCTTTCAATACTTCACATTCTCCGCAAACCTACTCATAAGCTGCGAAAAACTCTGCCTTTCCATCATATCTGAACTGAGAAATGCACCCGACACAACGGTAAGCTTGTTCTCGTTCAGCACAGCGTAGGTTTCCGTGTATCCGAACTGCGTCGCCATACCGTCAGACTTCTGAACAGAGCCGTACCGCTGATACTTGCCCTTAGAAACAACACTGCTTGTCATTCGGTAACTCGAAACAAAGTCATCTTCGGTGATACCGTTCATCTGAGCAGCAGTTTGACTAAAGTAATGATCCCCTAAATTTTCAAGGATATATTCCATATCGTAAGGAAGACCGCTTTTACTCAGATCAATACACATCACCTCAACAGAACCACCTCCGTTTGTGCCTTTAAGCGTTATCTTCTGCATACCATTTGAATTATCAATTTCATTATCAAAAGAACAGCCTTTCATAGCTTCCGTTACCAATTCACTTGTATCCACAAAGGATATATCGGAATCGAAAAATTCGGCAATAAAGGTGTCCGTTTTTATCTTTTCATCCTCCGAAGAGGCAGCCGAGTCATATATGGACTCGGCTGTGGTAGTAGCTGTTGTTTTCGTAACAGCATTCTGAATCGGCGGACTGATCGTTCCGCAAGCTGTCATTGTCAGCATAATCGTCGCTAAAATTGCAGTCATTACTTTTGCTTTCATATTCATTTTCCCCCTATCAGATTATGCTCCAGATGTACAGCGGACAGGTCAGAGAAAAGATCAAACAGCCGAAAATGATAGCGATCGGCGTCCATTCAAGCTGACCGTGTTTTCGATAGTCCATATACATCGCACCTATCTTCACAAACAGCAATACCGCAAGGATAACATCAAGGCACGGAAAAACAACATTGTTCACCACCGACACTATCTGCGATCTGGCTGTGTTCCAAGTGCTTGTGACTGCTCCTGCCACATCGCCCGAGGCGCAGGCGGTTATTGATGTCATTGCCGCAAAGCACATTGCACTTGCAGCTGATGCAATAGCTTTCTTTTTTGACTTTTTTATCTTCATTACACATCTCTCCTTTCATTATTCTTTCTGATTGCAAATATTAAGGACAAAAGCATTACAGATCCGATCATAAGATAGATACATATGCCATTGTCTGATGACACACCTGTGTGAGGGTTGTCTGTTGTGACTGTGTGAGGCGTGTCAGGCAAGCTTGGCTTAGCCTCGTCCACCATTATGACTATGGGCGTACCGTCTTCCGCAATTGCTGCCGCATCTGCATTTTCTACGGTAACATTGCCGTAAACATCGACTGTAAACTTAATGTCCGTTGCAATTACATAGCCGTCGGGAGCGGCGATTTCTTTCAGTGTATAATCTCCGGCAGGAAGCTCAGTTACAATATGATCTGTGCCGTCGGAAGTCCATTCGTCAACAATATTTCCCTCAGAGTCAATGATCTGCATTTTTGCTCCCTTAAGCTCGTTTCCGTAAATATCACGCTTTGAGATCTTAACGGTAATCGGCTTGTTCTCGGCAGTTATCTCAATGACTTCGCCGTCCTCTGAAATGCTTACGGGATAGCTTTCATCGCTTAGAATATATCCCGTGGGAGCTTTTATCTCTCTGACAACATACTCGCCGTAAGGAATGTTTCCAAACTCAAAATATCCCTTTTCATCGGAGATCGCTGTCATTATGGCATTGCTTTCCGTAAACTCTGTACAGTCCGTTCTGAACAGTCCGAACAGAGCATTTTCAAGGGGTTCGCTCTTGTCATCGGTCTTATGTCCCTCTATCCTGCCACGCTTGATAACATTTTCAAACTCTCCGCAGTCGATATCCACGGTCTGAATATCCTGACCCATATACTCGAAAGTCACAAGGTACTTTTCGCCGTTAAGGACATAGTGTTCGTCGGTGGCAATTTCCTGAACATAGTACTTTCCAAACGGAATTTTCTCTGCAATAACAGCAGTCATATTTTCATCAAGCGACACCGCAGAGATCAGCCCGCCGGCAGGGATCAACGTGCCGTTTGAAGCTGTGATATCTTTTGCGGCAAACAGTCCGAAACGAACATTTTTGTACTCTCCGTTACTGCCGATACCGAACAGCTCATCATTCTCCATTGTCTTAGAAAGCCTTATCATTACTCTCTGATATTCATTTTCAAACTCTGTATCCACAGTATCTCTCACCTCAAATTCCTGTCCCGCATATGTCAGTTCTGCTTCTTTAGGTTCGTTATTCAGCACATATCCGTAAGGTGCTTTTATCTCTCTGACCTCATATCTGCCAAGATACAGCGGCTCAGTTTCCCCATAGCCGTTTTCGTCGGTCGTTATTTCAGTCACAACATCGCCTGCATTTGCGTGAATTGTTCCGTCTGCTGTAACAATATCCTCTGCGGCTGTTATCTGAAATACCGCTCCGCTAAGAGCACATTCCGTAAACACTGGCTTGTATATGGTCTGACCGCTTTCTTCAATATTTCCGTTTTCGTCAACGGATATCGCACTGCCAAGAGCCGTCACGCCTGTAAATGCTTTGCCCGATTTGTATACGGATATCTTTCCTTTCTGCGAATCGTTGCCAAGGTCGATGCTGAGCTTTGAATATACGGCTGTGTTGCCTGCGTAATTGAATTCAAATGTCCTGCTTTCTGAGTCAATAACATACCCCTCTGCCGCCTTTGTTTCGGTAAGAGTATACTTTGCTCCCACATACATCTGTGCGTTTCCCGTGTCAGCATGACCGGTGCTGTCTGTGGTCATTGTGCATATAACGTCTCCCTGCTTGTGAAGCTGTGCCGAACCGACAAAGAAATCTTCCGCCGCTCTTACCTCAAACTCAACTCCTTCAATGGGCTTCTTGGTTTCGCTGTCCGCCTTGAAAACTTCAAGCGTTCCTCTCTGAACATCGTTTGTTACGATCACTTCATAAGGGATAGTCAGAGTATCGGCTTTATCCGATTTAACCGTAAACTTTGTGTTCTCAGCAGATATAACGTAAGGCTCGGGAGCTGAAACCTCCACCAGTTCATACTCAAAGTTCGGATAGATCGGTATAGTCTTTGTATATCCCTGTGTTCCATCGGTCTCATATTCTGTGTAGGTGCTTGAGGCATATCCCTGTTCATCTGTCACAACAGTACCCACAGGCTCGCCCTTTTTCTGTACCGTCTTGCCGTTAAAAGCAATGTCCTGAGTAGGCACAATGTCAAAAGCAACGCCCTTTATGGGGTTATCAAACTCATCTACCTTGTGAATTTTCAGGTCAACAAGCTGAAGCGTATTCGGAATATCCGCAGTATAGGTTATGACGGGATCTGTATTGTCATCGATATCCGCAAGGGTTGTAGTTACTGTAAACGAGCGGCTCAGTTCTCCGTTCTCGTCAAGCATGATATACCTGTCGTTTTCACGCTCTGTAACGGTGTAGACATTTTCAAAAGTTTCACCGTTAAGCTTGCCGAGAGCCAGTCCGCTTACCTCTGCATAGCCGTTCTTATCGGTTGTAATACTCTTTACAACCTTTCCATTTAGAGAAATATCAAAAGTAACTCCCTCTATCTTGATATCATTAAGAACATCATATTTGTTAAGCTCCAGCTTAAGTGTAAAAGGCTTGTCCGTTACTGAATAATTGTGATCCGAAAGCTTTGCATTCTGAAAGTTATCAAGGTCGTTTACCGCCGTATTTGCACGGTTCACAAGATGATATTCATTGTTAAGAGCATATCCCTCGGGTGCAGTTATCTCCTTGACATAGTAGTTGGTGTTTGGCAAAAGGTCATAGTCAAACTTTGCTTTTCCGTTGTCGTCAGTAACTGCGGTTTTCAGCAGCTTTTTTGATGAATTATACAAACCGTACCTTGCTCCGGAGAGAACTTCTCCCGAATCATTTTTCTTTGTCAGCACAAGGCTGTAATTTACAAGCTGATTTACTATCTCAGCACTGCTGTGAAGTCTGTTATCTTCAAGTTTGTTTGATGAAATGGGATAAAGATTTCCTGCTCCGAGAATATATTTCTTCCCATTTTCATCGGTCAGAGCATATGACTTGCCTGTATCGTTTCTTATGAGGCCGCTGATATTTCTTTTTGCCGTAGAATCTTTGATAGTACTCAGATTGTACGCTTTTGAAGCCTCAAGACTTTCATCATAGCCATATCCTTTAGCTCCGTTTATCTCGATAAAAACAAGCTCCTTTGCATTGCCTGAGCTGTCAAGAGGTACAAGATCAAAGAAAAGCTGTCCGAAGTGATCGCAGGTGTCACAGCCGCTGTAGTTCGAGCCTGTGCTGAAAACATATGCCTTTGAAAAGTCAGTCGTAGTGCGAGTGGTATCGAATATGAGGTCGTGATTTGCGTTTAATTTTGTTGGCACATAGTAACAGCCGTCACCTGAGGAGTAGGTCTTTCCATTAAAGCCGTCAAGGTCGTTAAGATCGCCTGAAAAAGCTTTTTCTGCAGACTTGTGACCCTGCGAGATATATCTCATAACAGGCTTGCCGTTTTCCTCGTCCCAATAGCCCACAATAAACTTGGTTGACTTGTAGATGTCGGAGAGGGTCTTGATGTCGCTCTCGTTATCGCTTGATAAAGCCTTTCCATCACCGTTGAGAATGGTTTTGTCAAGCACCGCAGTTCCAAATTTAGCATTGTAATTCTTTTCGCTGTTGTTCATCTTTATCGTTTTTGTGCCAGCATTGGCAGTAAAATCACTTGTAGGAGAGGGCAGAAGTACTGATTTAGAAAGTTTCTCATACCTTTCATCATCGGGTACTGTATATTCCGTTACCGTATATGTCCTGCCATTTGACGTTGAGGTGGGCAGATCGTTTACTGTGAAAGTACCCTTTGCGTCTGTGTTTTTAATGGTCTTAAACTTTGTAGCCTCGCTGACAGAAGTCACATACTTTGAAAAAACATATCCCGTTCCCGTGCTGTTTTTATCAGCCTGAACATAATACTTTTTGCCGTCATACAGGCATGAAACCACAAACGTAGTCTTGCCCAGAAGGTTATTCAGCTCCGCCGCCGTTATCTGATTATTGCTTGAATCTGTGTATGTCTTTTCAACGGTAAGATTCGGTTCATTGTATGACGCAAGTCCCACATATCCCACAACGGGGTCGAGCCTTGTTGAAAGCAGGCAGGTCTGATAGTAGCTGTTGGCAAACAAAGTTTCCTGCTTTTTCAGGCTGTTCTTCATCTGCATCGGGATACTTTCCGTAACATATATACTGCTGTCGCCGCTTGAAGTGAACTGCCTTTCCTTTGACCATATGGTGTAAACAGTATTTGTGCCGCTCATTTCTGTTTCAAGGCCATAGTCCTTGCCGAAAGTACCGCTGAATTTAGACTTTATCAGCGATCCAAGCTTGCTTTCAAGGCTGCTGAAATTATGTGCAAGGCTTGACGCTGTGACATAGGAAGTGGGCACAGTCACTTTTGTTTCGTATCTTAGATTTTCAGCGTTGTATTTCATAACGTTCGGTTCGTCCTTTGCCTGAGCTTTGGTGGATCTCATAGCAGAGGGAAGCTTGTAATGATCCTTCACATTTGACACAATATCGTTGTACGCCTTTTCAACTCCCGATCTTGTACACCAGCCACCGCTTGGATAGGTGAAATCATTCCAAAGAATATCCGAACATTTTCCGAAGCCTGCCTGCGTATGACCTCTGTAACCCAGTATCAGCTCCCAGATAAGGCACTGAGTTGCGGCATAGTAGTCACCTGTTTTGTGGCTTGAATAGCCGTAATACTGCACAAGTCCGAGATACTTAGCCATTGGTCCGTCTGTTCCGCCTATGGACTTCCAATATGCAAAGCTGTCCGCCTTGTTTTTATCCGAGAGGTCAAAGGTATCATACTTTGTAAAGCCGTTCTGAGTATACCAGTCCTTGTAGCTTGCTCCCTGCATTGACTTTGCAGGCTCGATACAAAACGCCCAGTCGGAAGTTGATGAGGGACTGAATCTGCATATTTGTTCTCCGGCTTTGATATATTGTCCGCTTACTCCTCCTGTTACTCCGTTCTTTCTGTTTTTGATAGTTGGATTGACCGAGCTGTTCCAAGTGTATCCTATGGATACTCCCGATGTGGCTGCGGAAACATTCGCCGCCAGCGTAGTCATTCCTATTGCCGCCGCAAGCATTGCCGCTGTGCAGCGTTTTAATATTTTTCTTATCTTCATCTGTATTACTCCTTTGTTTTTTGCAAAGAAAAAAGAGCCGAATTTTCGACTCTTTTCCCTGCTTATTCAGTTGTTTTTAGTCCTCCGTAAGAAACCATATTGCCGTGCCGTCAAAGCCTACATTAAACTCAATATCGCTTGCATATTTGAGGGCATTATTGCCGCTGTATATCTCCCACCTGTTGAACAGTCCGTAGTCTATGACGTGCAGGCAGTTTTCTCTCGTTTCACTGACTATGCTGCAGATCTCTTCTTCATTTTCTGCATGATCTATCAGCCACTTGCTGTCTGAGTCAGCATATGCGTCCATGTGAGCATATGACAGGTCGGTCATGTCCTCTCGCACCGTCATATTGATCGGATTCGCATAAGATATGTCATACTCATCTATTCCAAAGCTTACATGGATATCTCTTTTGCCGTTGAAGTTTTTGGCATATTCAAGTATTTCAGATCTTATGAGATTTTGTTCATCACCGCTTAGGCTTTGACCCTCACACAGCTTTCTCCATGCTTTCATGGTATCAGACCATGTTACTGTGCTTTCGGGCGGTTTTGTGGTCGGCGGAGTAGTTGTTTGCGGTTTCTGCGTAGTGGTCACAGGCTTTGGCGGAGCTGTTGTGGTTTGCTTTGCGGTAGTCTGCTTTTGCTGTGTAGTTGTTACCGCAGGCTTTTGAGTAGTATTGACCTGTGTGTTTTCCTGCGGCTTTACTGTCTGAGGATAACTCTGCTGTTTGATTTGTTCCTGCGGTGGTTGCATACTTTTTGTGGTTGTTTTAGCTAAGGAAGTTTCGGATACCGTCTGCGAACTCTTTCGTGTAGTAGTTGCGGTTTCGCTTGTATCCTTTTCTTCCTTTACCGATGTTACCGTGACCGTAGTTTGGTTCACAGCTGAGATTTCTGCACTTTCTACGGACTCCGATACATTGCCGCAGGCAGTCAGCATTACTGTGCAAAGTATTGAAATATATATCGCTTTTTTCATATCATCACGCTCCTTGTCAAGCAATATATCACACCTTTTTGTATATATCCAGCCTTTTTGCAAAAGTTCTGCCTTTGTGACAATTTACACAGCATAAGATTTGGCATACTATATAATTAGCTCAGGTCCTTCATCAAATTCTTCAAGCGGTCCGATCACTTCGGGTTTTGTTTCTTTAACAGCCACAAGCCCTATACCCGGCAGGTCTACCAGCATATGACCAAACTGCTCCTTGTACTTTTCGATCTGCTCATCGGTAAGTGAACAAGAGTCCCATTCGCCGTATTCGTTCAGACAGTTGCCCGAAATATAGAAAGTGCCATGAACAAGAGTGTTTCCTACTATCCTGTTAGGCTTTGAGCCGTTCAGCAGAAACTCATCATTACACCAGCAAAGTGCGTTGTTTTTTGGTTCGAAATATATAGGTTCAATGCTTCCTCCCACAATTTCCTGCATGGCATGGATATCATCCTCAATATCCCTTACATACGGTTCTTTCAGAGGTTCAAACACAAGTATCCTCATTCTTTTGCCTCACTTTCACAATACTCTTTCAGCGGACAATCGCCGC
>OHOK01000300.1_pt1 | contig 28475 bp, 29 predicted proteins | sample 1569731 | NCBI WGS metagenome assembly OHOK01 (sample SAMEA3879559, study PRJEB24766) | human gut metagenome | biome: human-associated habitat; feature: feces | place: USA | collected 1985/1987
CCTTTTCAGGCAGTATTCAATAAGTCATAAAGTTCCGTGAGTAATGGAAGAAGCCAGCGTTTGCGGAAATGCCACAATTTACGGAGGTAAAGTTTCAAATTCCACTTGCCTTTTTACACTTGTTATGATATTATTAATATGCGTACTAAAACGCTTAAAGAGAGGTGCTATATTTGCGAAGAGACAGCAGTGAAACAAAGAGGAAAATACTGACCGTGTGCGTCCGTCTCTTTTTGGAGCAGGGGTATAAAAACATCTCTGTCGGTCAGATTGTGGACGAAGCGGGCGTGGCAAGGGGAAGCTATTTGAATCTGTTTCCTACCAAGGACAGAATTTTGCTGGAATTGACCGAAACGATGTTCGGCGGACAGTTCGGCGTGGCAAGAAGCATTGCAGACAGCAAGCTGCCGCCGGTTTACGCCTATGCGGTGGAAACGGCGATTCAACTGACACTGACCGAGCTGAATGAGAACCTGCGAGAAATCTACATTGAAGCCTATTCCCTGCCCGACACGTCGGAATATATTTACCTGCATACCACAGCAGAGCTGAAGCAGATTTTTGGTGAAAATTTTCCCGATGATACCGAGAGCGACTTTTATGAGATGGAAATTGGCACGGCGGGATTGATGCGCAGCTATATGGCGAGAAAATGTGATATTCATTTTCCGTTGGAACGCAAGCTCAGCCGTTTTCTGACGGCGGCGATGCGGGTGTATCGTGTACCGGAGGAAGAACAGGCAAAGGTGCTTGCCTTTATTCAATCACTGGATATTGAAGCAATTGCTACAGAGGTTATGTATAAGCTGTTTGCAATGCTGGAAATGAAATACGATTTTAAGCTGTCAAAGGACAGCAAAGGAAAGGAGAGGAAACTATATGAATAAGAAAATTTTGAGCGTTGTGCTCATACTGTGCGTGATGCTGGCTGTTATGCCTATGACGGCATATGCGGCGGATATTGCGTTTTGTTCTAAATGCAACCGGATACAAACGGTAAGGTTGACTTATCAATACTCAAATGATGAATGGCACATATGCAATGTTACATGCACGGTGTGTAATAATATATGGTTTTACGGAATGTCACACAAATGGAGCGGAACGGCGACTTGCACAAGCGGAAGGACATGCACGGAATGCGGCGGATCTTCCGAACCGCTTGGGCACGACTGGGGCGCTTGGACGCAGAACAGCGATGAAAAGACCCACACCCGAATCTGTAAGCGTGACACCAGCCATACAGAAACCGAGAATTGCCACGGCGGCACGGCGACCTGCACCGCCAAGGCTGTCTGCACGGTCTGCGGCGGCGAATACGGCGAGATGGCGGCACACAGCTTCACTGCCGAAAAAGCAGAGGCGCAGTATTTGAAGTCTGCTGCAACCTGTACCGAAAAGGCAATCTATTACAAGTCCTGCGCAGTCTGCGGTCTGAGCTCCGAGGGCACGGCGGATGAGGCGACCTTCTTCTCCGGCAATGCGCTGGACCACGACTGGGGAGCTTGGACGTCCAACGAAGACGGCACCCATACCCGCACCTGCACCGTTGACGGATGCTCTGCAGGCACGCAAACGGAGAATTGCATCGATGCAAACAAAGACCACAAATGTGATATCTGCGATTATATAATCAGCGAGTGTGCAGACGATAACAAAGACCACAAGTGTGATTATTGCGGCAAGAAGCTGACTGAGCACACCGGCGGGAAAGCGACCTGCAAGGACAAGGCAAAGTGCGAAGTCTGCGGTGCGGAATACGGTGAGCTTGATGCGAAGAACCACACCAACTTAAAGCACTTCCCGGCAACTGCGGCGACCAAGACCACCGAGGGCAATATCGAGTACTGGTACTGCGAAGGCTGTGGTAAATATTACAGCGACAAGGACGGTACAAAGGAAATCAAAAAAGCCGACACCGTAACGGCGAAGCTGAAGGACGATTCCAAATCTCCGCAGACCGGCGATACAAGCAACCTTGCTTTGTGGATTGCCTTGCTGTTTGTCAGCGGCGGTGCAGCCATTGGCACAACGGTTGTCAGCAGAAAGAAAAAGTACAACAGATAATTGAATAGCGTTCCCTTGCTCCAGCTTCCGAGCAAGACAAAAGCGTCGTAGAAATACGGCGCTTTTTTGTTACCCGGAAGCGACAAACAGCGACTTGTGAATGACGGACGGTAAGGATACCGCCGCTAAAACAAAGCCGCTCATATCGAAAGAAAACGCCCAAAATCGCCCAGAAAAATGACAGTTCGGAGAGGTTTTGGGCGTTTCTGCATTTCGGTAGCAAATCGGCAATTAGGCAGCACAAAGGAGGTGCTCGCTATGCCCCGTATGCCGAAATACCTCAAGGAAGAATGGGCGTTCTTTCTTGATGAGCGTGGCAGGAAGAAATACAACGAGCTTTGCAGGAAATGCGAAAGGAGCTGCAAGCAGCGTTTCCTACTATCAAAGACAGTATTTCAATGCGTCCTCTGCCGTGGAACGATTGCAGGAACGGTATGACCGGCTCAAAGAAAAATGCCAGCCGTTTTTGCAGGCACTGGAACACTTTCCAAAGCTGGTGGAGGTCTTTGTGAAGAAGGTCAAGGAGCTTTTCAGTATCAAGGAAGCGTAGGAGCGCAAGGAACGGGAGGACAGAGCAGCCGCCCGAAAAGAACAATCCAAACATCGTCGGGGCAGAAATGATTGGGAACGGCAATGCCGCCAAGCTGGACATCCGAGAGTAGCATCCGAACCACGAGCGCTGCGGGAATGGTATCACGCTCACGGAGGACGAGGGCAGAAATCCTTACGCAGCACTCAAGGCAATCTATGAAAAGGAATAATCCTTTTTCGGCTGGTAACGGGGCGTTCGGAAACGGACGCCCCTATTTTTACGGAGGGAGGTGATGACCGTGGAGGATATGAAAACCGGCTTTGTAGAGAGAATCGGCGGCACCATTTTCGTTGTCAACGCAATGCCCGCAGAGAACGCAAAGCATACGCAGGAGGAGCTTGTAAAGGCTCTGATTGCAAGAGAAGCAATGGCTTTGCAGGAAGCAGATGTTGCCTGATTGCCAACACGACACCTAAAGGTGCCACCCCATCTGATCCGTTCTGGGAGAAAGCAGGGTAAGCCGTCAAAACTGGATACAAGAATGAAGTTTTTACAGGAGAACAATCCTCTTGGAGCTAATCATCCGGCGGTAAAGCAGTATAACAAATGTATGAGAGGTGCCGGAGATACCGTTCGTTCTATTATTATCAGTGCAAATTCCAGACTGGCTTTTTTGCCCAGTTAAAGGCTCTGTTCAAAGATACGTGGGAGACTATCCCGGGTAACTGCGATACATTCATTTATCTTAGAGGCAACGAACAGAGTACACATAAGTATGTTTCAGAGTTACTAGGCAAAGGAACTATAGACAAAAAGTCAAGTGGAGAGACAAGAGGTAGGCAGGGGAGTTCTTCAAGAAACTACGATGTTCTTGGAAGAGAGTTGTTTACACCGGATGAAGTGAGAAAACTTGATAACAGAAAGTGTATTATATAGTTTTTAACGATATTGGCGTATTCGGATACTATCCTTGACGAGATTGCCAAGTTTGTTGCTGTGCCACATAATTCCTGTCGGAGCTTTTCGGGGACAGCCGCTGTACGCCCAAGCCTTAATATCAGCAGGAGAGCCGACGATATATGTTTCCGTATCTTCTGTAAAATCAACGATTATGCCAACCGAAGCAATATCTGCGCAATGTTCAAAAAAATTCATCATAAAAGTTTATTCCTTACCATATAAAGTTGTTTTTCAAATTATCATTCTTGGAAATTTTCCTGTACTCACTCGGTGTGATCCCTGTTCTTTTTTTGAATATCTTCATAAAGCATATCTCATTTCCGTATCCGCAGAGGTCGGATATTTCCTTAACGGTCATATCGGTGGTCGAAAGATAATATTGTCCTGTCTTGATCTTCGCGGATAAAATATCTTCATAACAGCTTATCCCGAATTTCCGTTTGTATATTGCCTGAAGATATGACGGACTCAGATTCATTTTTTCAGCAAGCTGATATATATTGCTGTAGCTCCCTGCATTGCTGTAAATATCGGTGCGGAGCATTTCAAGAGCGGAAATGCGGCTTTTATCGCTGTCAGGATTTATGCTGCTTTCGGATATTTTCATGAGTATCATCTGCATAAGCATATTTTCGTACTGTTTCCTGTTGGTCGAATCGGCTACATTTTCACGGCATAATATCGTAAGCAGCTCTTCAATTGCAGGAATATCCGCCGAGGTGATAAGCGTGTCAGTTTTTATCCCATTCATAAGCTCGGTATCGTCCGTATCAAAATGGACAAAGTGATTAACATAACTTCCGCACAGAGTTTTGTAATGCTGCATTGTTCCCTTGCTGTATAAAATGAGGCTGTCGGGAGAAACGGTTATTTCTTCACCGTTTTGTATCAGAACAGCGGAGGTCTTGAAGATAACAAGAAGATCATCTCCCGAACCATCCGGTCTGCATATTTCAAAATTCCCTTTGTGTCTTACGTTCTGACAGACTGTGTTTATATTTATCATATCATCACCTCAAAGTACGAATGGTTAGTATAATAACATTATAAGTCATTGCAATACCAAAGTCAAAGACTTACACTGATAATATAATAATTCAGTATGCAGCGGAGGTATAATATGAAAAAAATATCAATAGTAATAAATGCAGACGACAGGCTCGGACATATCTCTCCCGAGATATACGGACATTTTTCCGAGCATCTCGGAAGATGTATCTACAACGGTATATATGTGGGTGAAAATTCACCTATTCCGAATACAGACGGAATAAGGAATGATATCATCGAGGCGTTCAGAAATATAAAAGCTCCCGTTTTCCGCTGGCCTGGCGGCTGCTTTGCGGAAGAATATCACTGGCAGGACGGTATCGGTGAAAAAGCCTTGCGCCGAAAGATCGTGAACACGAACTGGGGCGGAGTTACGGAGGATAATTCTTTCGGTACACACGAATTTATGCGCTTCTGTGAGCTTGTTGGCTGCAAGCCTTATATAAACGTCAATGTTGGCAGCGGCAGTGTTCGTGAAATGTCCGAATGGATAGAATATATGACCTCAGATGCGGAATCGCCTCTCACAGAGCAGAGAAAGAAGAACGGCAGAGCCGAGCCGTGGAAACTCGAATACCTCGGTGTCGGCAATGAAAACTGGGGCTGCGGAGGAAATATGCGTCCCGAATATTACGCCGACGTTTATAAAAGGTATCAGACGTTCTGCCGCAATTATTCGGGAAACAGACTTTACAGAATAGCCTGCGGTCCAAGCTCTGCCGACTATAACTGGACAGAAGTCATGATGAAAAATCTTGACAGCAATAATGTTGATGCTATCGACCTGCATTATTATACGATGCCCGTATGGCCCGAAATGGATTCAGCCACCGATTTTGACGATGAGCTTTATTATAAAACTATCGCTGCAGCGAACTTTTCCGATGAGCTTATCACAAGACATTCGGAGATAATGAATCGCTATGATCCCGAAAAGAAAATAGGACTTGTAATAGGCGAGTGGGGCTGTTGGCATAAGGTAGAAGAGGGTACGAACCCGGGATTTTTATATCAGCAGAATACTATGCGTGATGCTATCGTTGCTGCAATAGAGCTGAATGTTTTTAACAGACACAGCGACCGTGTTGTAATGGCAAACCTTGCACAGGCGGTGAATGTTCTCCAATCGGTCATTCTTACAGAGGACGATAAGATGATAAAAACGCCTACATATCACGTTTTCGACCTTTTTAAAACACACCAAAACAACGAGGCAGTTTACTGCTATACGCAGAACGAAAATATGTCGGAAGGCAAAAATGCTCCGATGATCTCGGTTTCCGCATCGGTGAACGAAAAGAGTATGACCGTTACCGCCGCAAACTGTTCGCTTACGGAAGAGGCTGCTGTTGAATGCAGCATTTTCGGATTTAAAGCATCATCGGTTTCGTGCAGGATACTTACAAACGAGGCGCACAGCTATAACGACTTCGACTGTCCCGACAGGGTGAGCATTACCGAGCATACGGCAGTCATCAAGGATAATGTTTTAAAGCTGAATATTCCGCCTTGTGCTGTTGTGGAATGTGTTCTTGACTAAATATTGGGGCATATTCACAGTGCATTTCGTCTTTATAATAAAAATATAAGCATAAGAGCTGCGTTTCATTAAAGAAGCGCAGCTCTTTATGTGAGAATGTATAAAAAACATGTAATAGAGGGGACGTTCCTTTTGTCACAAAGAGTGTCCCCGTGTCACGATTAAGACAGGTTAGTTCCTTATGACAGGGGGACACTCTTCGATACAGGTGACACTCTTTGTGACAAAAGAAACGTCCCCAACACCACAGATGAAGAGATGTGCCTACACCCCCAAATACGGTCTCATACCATCCAGAAATGCTTCTGTCAGGAAAGCAGACACCTTGTCGCTGCTTTCCTGACAGTTATCCACCGCAAACTTGTGCAGGATACCAACCACGCCGCCTATTGCGTATGCTACGGCGTATGAGTATTTCTCCTGGGCCAGGCCGGTCTTGCTGGATTTTTCCAGAATTAATCGCACGTATCTATGGAACATTGTCAGTGCCTTTTCCACGAAATCATAAGCCTCAGGTGTGGCAATGATGATCATGAGAAATTTATTTGCTTTCATGTATTCGCATAGAGACCTGAAGAACTGGTGGCAGATCTCAAGATTGCCTTCTGGTTTGAAGCTATTCATGATCTGAAATATTTCATCGACGATGCGGTCTTCCATGGCATTGATGAAAGCAGGCATGTCTTCGTAGTGGTTGTAAAATGTGCTTCTGGTCACACCTGTGAGTTTGGTTATCTCGGACACGCTTATTTTGTTCAGAGCCTTTTGACCTGCAAGTATCTTGAATGCATCTAGAAGGTCACTTTCAGTTCTATCATATCGGGGATCGGTTGAGTTGATCATGGCTGTCTCCTTTATCTGCTGCCTGGCTTGGTGCTGCAGTTTTGTCACTATCTAATACAGCAATGTTACAACAATAATGCGTGTGAGTCTATTGTTATACGAGATTTCTTTTTATCTTTTTAGTCGAACTCTTTTCAAACGGCTCTTTTCTTATATCCAGTGCAGAGATCCTTTTGTATGTTGGCTGGTTTTTGTTGAAGGTATCAATGATTTTTTGCAATTTTTCAGATGTCTTGGCAGCATCCATATGTTTCTTATCTACAAAATCCTGATCTGGATATATGTGAGCAGTGAGATGGTTGCCGTCGCCGGTAATGACTATTTCTGAAATAAGGGGCTCTATAGAAAGCTTTCCTTCTAGTTCCTCAGGGGAAATGTTTTCGCCATTTGCCAGAATGATGAGGTTCTTTTTCCTTCCGGTTATATACATGAAACCATCGGAGTCGAGATAACCAAGATCTCCGGTGCAGAGCCAGCCGTCTTGAAAAGCTTCTGCGGTTTCGTCTGGCATGTCGTAGTATCCGGACATGACGCTTGTGCCTTTTACCTGAATTTCCTCATCGACAAAACGAACAGCACAGTTGTCCAGGAGTTTGCCAACGGATCCGGGTCTGTTGTATCTGTGATTGTTGGAGCAAATTACAGGGGCGCATTCAGTCATGCCGTATCCCTGGAGTATGTCTATTCCGTATTTTTTGAATTCGGTAACATACATAGGATCCAGATATGCCCCTCCGCAGAATATATATTCCAGTTTACCGCCAAATGCTTCCTTTGCAACCAGCTTTTTAGGAAGGAGAGGGTTGACGTCTTTGAGTTTTTTGTAGATGGTTTCTACCATGAGAGGAACCATCAGCATGCCAACAGGCTGGAACCGTTTCATGTTTTTCAGCATGTGGAGCAACGAGTCATTGATGCAGATAGTGGCGCCCAGTGAAATGCCCTTCATCCATTCCATTGTCAGGCAGAATGCGTGATGTATAGGCAGAACGCTCAGAATAGTTACACCAGGTTCCAGATTTACATATACATTTTCAACATTTTGTGCGAGATTGAATTGAGACAGCATGACGCCTTTGCTTTTACCTGTTGTTCCAGAGGTATACATAAGCGTACACATTTTATCCTTATCCTGATCGGCAAATGCAAAGTCAGCCGGTATGGTAATTTCGCTGCGGAGCTGTTCAAATGACAAAATTGCTAATTGTGGATTTGAATCTGCACCCTCCAGATGCTCTATATCGACTTTCTTTTCCATGGTGAATACAATATTCATTTCGGGACAATCGTCTGTCAGTTCTGTTATCACATCCTTTCTGGATGCTCCGCAGAATAATGCAGTTGATTCTGATCGATTCAGAAGTTCATGTAATTCCGGAGCAGACAGGTTTGCATCCAGCGGTACAGCAGTATTTCCTGTGAAAAGTATAGCCATGTAGGCGCAGATCCATTCATAAGAGCTGCTTCCCACCAGTGCAATATGTGTTCCGCAGAGTCCATTATTTCGCAAAATGACAGCAGTTTTGCGAATGTCATCCCACAGATCTCCGTAGCTCTTTTCGACAATCTCTCTGTGAGACAGATATTTAACAGCTATTACATCTCTATGTATCCGACAGCTTTTTTCAACAATTTCCAGAATATTTTCTTCCATATATCATATCTCCATTTCTTTTATGTGAGGCAAAATGGGACATACTCCGTCGTCCCAGATTTTTAATGTTAAACCGATGCAGAAGAGCTTGTCAGGTTGTCAAGGTACTTGATGGCGTCTTCTATAGTGTGAATATTGATGATCTCATCTTCATCGATTTCCACGTCAAATGTATCTTCAAGGTCTCCGAGAAAAGTCATGAAATCAAGGGAGCTAAATCCCAAATCCTCTATGAATCGCATATCATTAGTGATCTCATCAGCTGGTGTATTGCAGTATTCGGCAACAATGTTTAAAAATGTTATATTGTTATTCATATTAAAAATCTCCTTCTTGAATTAATCAAATGGGGTCAGGCACCTCCGTCCCCACGAAGGGGGACAGGAACCTCCGTCCCCCAAAAAATAGTTAGATGCATTCGATGATTTCGCCCACAGTCATTTCTGGCTCGGCAATGCCTTTGAAGATTATCTTCATAAGGTAGTAGTAGAAAAGTTCAATGTCCTGTTCGGAGAGACTTGCGGTCTGGTATCTGAAATAGAAATTCAAACCCAGATCATTTGCACTGTGCATGACGGTGAGATAGATCTTTTGTTTTGATGTACCATTTGGAATCCACATGCTCCTTACGGAAATGTTTTCGAGATGCGGATTTTTAAGCCTGATAGGAAGAGGCTGGTAAGTAAGCCCCACGCTCTCATAAGTAGTGTGTGGAGGTGTGTGGAACATTTCTTTCATCTGGTCAGACAAAAGTTCTGGGTCATAATTGCAGTGTCGGTATACATGATTCTGAACGTCTTGAATCATGAAAATTGCATCAAGAAATTCTGTGTCCGGATCAATGATGGTTCTGCAAGGGTATGCCATTGCGCGCGAGCCACCTGATACCCACTCGGCATGTGTGGAACGTCTTGAAACATAATTCCTTATGGAAATGTCAGTCTGTCCGCCATTTGCCTTGGAGAGATAAGTTCGTATTCCCATGAGAATGAGGTTGGTCATGGATATGTGATTGTTCATACAAAAATCCAGGAGATTCTGGGTTGGCTCAGCATCCAGATGATAGTTCTTTGTAGCGACAGACAGGTCGTTGATCTCCTGATCTGCAGCGCGGAGTGACTTGTCATTGTGAAGGCGTCTGCTTTCCTGAAGTATCCGTTGTCCCTGTATATCGGAGTAAATAGGTTCTCCATTTTCCTCCAGCACATTTTGCCAGTACATGCGGTCTTTTGAGACACGTTTTTCGTCTGTGCTTTTTTTAAGATCACGTTCGACCATGTCAGTGAAACTTGCCATGTCCTCGGGATAAGGCGTGCCAAATTTGTAATGACAGTACAGTTCCATGATGTCATTCACCATGACGATAGCTCCACATGAATCCATGAGTCTGTGATCGATCTTGATGTACAGCCCATTGTAGCCACCCGGAAGCGAGATCATTTTTATCACATTCATTGGAATATTGTCCCCGTCAAATGGAATTCTGGACCATTCTTCCATGCGGTGATAAGCGTCATCACCGGAAAGCCATGAAAGGTTTTCGTAATCAATATCTCTGTCATCGTGAGAAACAACATATTGCCGTACCTCTCCATTTGGGTCAACTTTTGTAAAACGGATTCGCAGGCATTCGTATCTCTCGTATTCCAGTTGTATGCATTTTTTCAGCAAACCAAAATCAAGCGGCGCCTGCAGAGTCATACAAATGCTTATATTTGCGACTTGCTGAGTGCCAAATTCAATAATTGGTTTGAAATGTATCTTTTGTGAAGGTGTTAATGGATAATATTTTCTTGGCATAATTTACTCCTCCTGATGTTCTGATACGCTGTGGGAAAAGTTATCACAAGAAAAATAAGGATTCAATATGCCGGATCCGCTAATGGACACTTTAGATGAAATTGACCGGAAATCGGGGAAATCGGGGACGTTCCTTCTGTCACCAAGAGTGTCCCCCTGTAACGAATAAGACAGGGGGACACTCTTGGTGACAGAAGGAACGTCCCTACAGCCGCGCCATATCTGCTGGTGTGTCAATGTCCATCAATTCAGTTTTGTTGGTGACGGGTAGCTGCCTCACCTGAGATTCGTGACCGTGGACAACGACATTCCCGCCTTTTCCCTGTGGGAGAGACATAAGCTCATTAAAATATTCTTTTGGAAATATCACAGGTGCCCCTGGTGTTTTGTCATAACACGTTCTCCATATATATGATGGCTCATTTTGGGCACATAATAATAGTGATGCTATAGATTCCGTCTTTATGAGTGGCTGATCGGAAGGAATAAAAGCACAGCGGTCAATATAGGAACCAATTGTATCCAGACCAAGACGGATCATATCATTCCGATATGGTGAGGAGTGAAGGATTACCGGTATACTATATTCTGTGCAAAGCTTTTCAATATCCTGGTGTATGGTGACAACAAGTCGCCTGGCAAACAAATCTTTTGTTATATCAAGTATCCACTTTATGAGCGGCTGTCCGTGATATTCAGCCATGAGCTTATTGCTGCCAAAGCGTTTTCCTTGCCCTGAAGCCATGATGATACATCCGGAATTGCCAAATGGTCTGTCAAGGTCAACAAGGAACACATCTTTATGGCTGCACAGCCGGTTCAGAAATGAGAGATCCTGTTTTCGAACAACCATAATGATCCGCTTTTTATTCATGAGTCTTTCGAAAGCTTTTTGATAATCGTATGATGTGTTTTCAAGATATCCAATTTCGTCTACAGTAATCCATGGTGCTGTTGTGTCTGCTAGGCTTTCTAAAAAAGCAATACATGTGCTGTTAAAGGCAGCTTTTATGGGTTGCATGAGGTTCTCGCAACCTGTGGCATCAGAGCAGAATCTGCCGATACGTACAACTTCACCGCTTGAGTTGTTTTTCATGTATACGCCTTCTTTTGGAACGGCCCATGATGTAATTCCGGGCATTTGTCTGTCGAAAAGTGAAGAGAGAAGTGTTGATTTGCCACTTTTCCTGTCACCGGTAATAACGATATGTCTCTTTTTGCTAGTCAGAAAAGATCTCCATATACAATTGGCTTCCAGCCTGAATGCAGGCTTCTCTGTATTGTTCATATTTTTTCAGCCATTCCTTTCCCTCTGGTGTTATCGTGCTCCCCCCACCTGACCTGCCACCTGTTGTGCGGCTTGTAAGTGAAAATCCCAGCGCCTCTTCAGCGTTTTTTATCATGCGGAATGCTTTGCTGTAGGCAAGACCCATGGACTGGGATGCTGAGCGGAGAGAACCGGTTTTTTCTATAGCCAAAAGAAGGCGGTATGGACCTTCACCAAAGAATTTCTCATCATTATCATCAAAAAATGTTATTTTAATAGCAGCTCTCAATGCATATCATCCTCCTTCATCATGACAAGTTGGCGCTTTCCCTGACGGTTGCGAAGTTCTCTGATACTGATTGTACCATAAACTTTGGACAGAAGCATTTCCATTTCCTCAATGGGTGTTTTATCGGGATATACTTCACCGATCAGTTTGGATTCAGATAAAACCAGAAGAGTGTTGCAGTAATTTAATGCAAGTGATGAATCGTGAAGCGTTACCAGAGACACCGCGTTGTTTCGTTCAACATAGCTGCACAGAAGGTTCATAATCTGGTAACGTAGCCTGAAGTCCAGTGCACTTTCCGGTTCGTCCAGGAGTAAAAGCTTCCGTTTTGCCACAAATGTACGTGCCAGCAGGGCAAGCTGTTTTTGGCCCTCGCTCAATGTCTGGAAATTATCGTTTATCCGTGAATCAAGGCCGACCATTGCAAGAACTTCATGAGCTTTTTCTTTCATGGTATCAGTAGGGGGCTGAAGCAGCTTAAGCTCTGGGTTAAATCCCATCATGACAACATCTAAGAGAGATATGTCTATGGATATACCGCTTTTTTGAGGGATATATCCACATAGCTGTGCTAGTTTTTTGTGAGGTATATGTTCCAGCTGGAGATTATCTAACTCGCAGCAGCCACTATGCGGAATCAAATTGGCGATTGCTTTGATAAGGGTTGTTTTGCCACAGCCATTCTCGCCAAGTATACCAACAATTGTACCTTCTTCTGCAGAAAAGCTGATATTATTTATCACATTTTGCACATCTGTGGTGCTTGTGCGGCTGCTGTGGTGGTAGCCGGCTGACAGGTCGCATATGTTTAATATACTCATTTTACAGGTTTCCTCCTTATGCATAGATAGATAAGAAATGGTGCTCCTATGATACTTGTGAATATACTGACCGGCAGTTCTGTGGAACATACACTGCGGGCAAGGATATCGCCGAAAGTGAGAAGACATCCACCTATAAGACCACTCAGAAGCATAGTTGATAAGCGGTTATTTTTGAGCAGCATTCTGGCTCCGTGCGGAGCAAGCAGAGAAATAAAGCTGATAAGTCCTGTCATGCTGATCACACTTGAAGTTGCCAGGGTTGCGATCAAAAGAACCAGCATTCGTATGTGGTTAACATTCACGCCAAGCATTTTGCCATCTGCGTCATCAAGGGAGAGCATTATGATCTGTCTGTACAACAGGAAGATTATCAGCAGGCAGATCGCACATAGTATTACGTTTGAGCCAATGGAATATATGCTTATGCCATTAAGACTTCCCATGATCCAGTATTCAATTGATGCTAATTGTTTTTCAGGGTCGGCAGTCAGCTTCAGACACACAAGAGCGGTCTGGGCAAGACTGTGTACTGCTATGCCTGCCAGTACTATGCTTTTTCCATCACGTTCATATGTCAGCGATGACAGAAGCAGAACCAGTATCACACAGCATATGGCTCCGGCAAAAGCAGATATGGTTACAGACATTGTTCCGGACAAAAACAGAATGCCAAATGCGGCACCTGCGCTTGCACCTGAGGATACACCTATGATGTCTGGAGAAGCCAATGGGTTCTTAAAGACAGTCTGATATACAAATCCTGCTATGCCGAGAACAAATCCCCCTATACAGCCGATGATTCCGCGGCTTGCGCGAAGCGTGAGAAATACACGCCACTGCATGTCATCGCCTTGCAGCAATCCATTCAGTGTAAGAGGATATCTTCCGACAAAAAAAGAAAATATACTAAGAGCTGCCAGAATGACAGCTCCCAGTATAATAGTTATTGTTGCTTTGTTTTTATTTTTACGCTTGTTATTAGTTGTTGATTCCATAGAATGTTTCATAATAATTTGTCATTTCAGTTGTATATGTGTCAGTTGATACCTGATCAGGATGAAGGATCCCTGCAAGCCATACAGATGCCAGGATTCCTGCAGGTACCGGGCTGTCCAATGCTTCCATGTCTCCAGGAATAGCATATACGTGGCTGCTTTTTACAGCAGTGCATTCTGCAAGGTTTGGATCGTTCATTATGTCATCTACTGTATATTCGGCATCCGATGCGATTATTATATAAGAAGGATCCCATGCAAGAAGCTGCTCATAGCTTATCTCGGCCCAGTAGGTGTCTGTGATAGAATCAGCTGCATTTTTTCCACCGGCAAGCTCGATGATGCTTGACTGATACATAGAAGGACCGGCAGTAGACAAGAATGATGAGTTGCCGGCAAGGTATACACTTTCAGGTTCTACGCCAGACAGAGCTGAAGTAAGCATATCCTTCTGAGAATCTATATATGCGAGCAGCTTTGCAGCCTCTGAGTTGGTGTTAGTTGCCGTAGCTATGGTGTTGATCATTTCTGTCAGAAGATCCTGACTTTCAGGATTGACGAGCAGTACTGTGATACCGAGGTCTGTCAGGCTCTGGGCTGCATCCTTAAGCTTCATTGGCAGAATAACCAGATCAGGTGAAAGAGCAGCGCATGTCTCAAGGTTGAACTCTTTGGCAGTTCCAACATTCGGCAGCTCAGTCAGTTCTGGTGCAGCAAGCTTATAAATAGGGCGCTTGTCTGCTTTTGCTTCAATACCGACAACCTTATCCTTGAGACCAAGAGCGATCAGAAGGCTTGAAGAAATATAGTAGCCGCTCACGATAGAAGATGGCTCTTTTTCAATTGTAACTTCACGGCCAGCCTGGTCGGTAACTGTTATAGGGTAGACAGTCTGTTCAGCATCTGCTTCAGTGGAAGATTCTTCGGAAGATAATTCTTCAGATGATATTTCTTCTGATGCTTCTTCACTGGAAGCTGATTCTGATACTGAAGCAGCTGTGGTGCTTTCCGTAGTACTCTGTGTTGTCGTAGCACTGTCTGTACCACAGGCTGTAAGTACTGCCAGCATAGCACAGATAAGGATGATAGATAGATGTTTTTTTAGAGTTGTTTTCATGAATTCAATGTTCCTTTCGTTATTCTTGAAATAATACAACGGTATTGTAACAAAGCACCTTTTCAAAGACAAGATGTTTTAATATAATATATTTTGAAAAATTGTGTTTATATGTTAAAAGGAGTATTTATGGTAACAATACAGAATTATGTACGCGCACAAAGTATTGATGAGGCATATGAACTGAATCAGAAAAAGGGAAGCTGTATTATAGGAGGAATGCTTTGGACAAAAATGCAGGATCGCCTGATACAGACAGCCATAGATATGTGTGATCTGGGACTTGATACGATCGAGGAAAAAGATGACGAATTTATTATTGGTGCAATGACATCACTCCGTCAGATAGAGCTACATGACGGATTAAATAAATATACACATGGTGCAGTATGCGAAGCGGTGAAGGATATTGTGGGAGTTCAGTTTCGAAATCTCGCAACGATTGGCGGAAGCATATGGGGTCGTTTCGGCTTTTCAGACATTCTGACAGTTTTTTTAGCTATGGATGCATTTGTGGAGCTTTATCATGGTGGTATGATTCCACTCAGGGAATTTGTCAACATGAAGCAGGACAGGGACGTGATTGTACATCTGATCATCAGAAAAACTCCCGGAGTTTTTGCTTATGCATCAGTCCGCAATCAGAGAACAGATTTTCCTGTCATTGCCTGTTCAGCATCATGCGTGGATGGAGAATACCGTCTGGCTGTGGGAGCAAGGCCTGGAAGGGCGATGCTTGTTCTGGATGAAGAAGGCTTGCTCACAGGGGGACTTTCTGATGAGACAGAGAAAGCATTTGCCATCTGGGTTTCTGACAAGGTTCCGGTTGGAAGCAATCATCGTGCTGGCGCAGAATACAGAAGCCGTCTGATACGTGTGCTTGGACAGAGATTATTGAAAAAAATTGAGGAGGAGCAGCAGTGGAAATAAAAGTTAAATTAAATGGAAAATTTGTCTCGGGAAATATAGCTCCTGATATGCTCCTTATAGATTTCCTGCGTGATCATGGCTGTTATAGCGTGAAACGCGGCTGTGAGACGTCCAATTGCGGCCTGTGTACAGTGCTTATGGATCAGACTCCTGTCCTTTCCTGTTCGGTGCTTGCTGCCAGGGCAGATGGACACGAGGTGCAGACCCTTGAGGGCCTTCAGGATGAGGCGGCAGAATTTGCCGGATTCATTGCTGATCAGGGTGCTGATCAATGTGGTTTCTGCAACCCGGGTTTTGTGATGAATACAATAGCTCTTCTCAGAGAAAATCCTGATCCATCGGATGATGAGATCAGGGCATATCTTGCCGGAAATCTGTGCAGATGTTCCGGATATGAGGGACAACTGAGAGGAATCCGAAATTACTTAGACAGTAGAATTCCTGCAGATGACAGACAGTAAAGGGGTGAACTCATGGAACATAAAGAATATAATGTAGTTAATAAATCCGTTAGAAAAAAAGATTCTATGCAGTTACTTCTTGGCAAACCGGTATATGTGGATGATGTCACTCCCGGTGATGCACTTGTTGTGAAACTGCTTCGCAGTCCACATGCGAATGCCATTGTGGAGGATATAAATGTCTCCATAGCAAAAAAAATACCCGGAATAGTAGATATTTACACATGGCAGGATGTGCCAAATAGCCGGTTTGCAATAGCAGGACAGACATATCCTGAGCCGTCACCGTATGACAGACTCATTATGGACCGCCATGTGAGGTGTGTGGGCGATGTGGTTGCCATCATAGCAGCTGAGGATGAAAAGTCAGCAATTAAGGCTATGAAACTCATAAAGGTAAAATATAAAATCTTAGAGCCTGTTCTGGATTTCCGCAAGGCAAAGGATAATGATATACTGGTTCATCCTGAGGACGACTGGTTCCCGCCGGTTCAGGTAGGAGGCAATCCGAAACGCAACCTGATAGCAAGCGATGTAGGCGGTGATGGCGATGTTGATGCTGTTATAGCTGACTGCGATGAGGTGTTGGAGAACAGATATCATATGAGAGCCTTTAACCAGGCTATGATGGAGACTTTTCGAACGTATACACACCTTGACCGTTATGGAAGGCTTCATGTAATTTCTTCTACACAGATCGTGTTTCATGTACGTCGTATTCTGTCAAGGGCGCTTGGCATTCCAAAGAGCAGGATCAGAGTGGAAAAACCACGTATAGGAGGCGGATTTGGAGCAAAGCAGACAGCGGTAAGTGAGGTGTATCCTGCATTTGTGACCATGAAGACCGGACGTGCGGCCAAGATCATATTTACGAGACAGGAAAGTCAGATCGCAGGTTCACCGCGTCATGAGATGGAGGTGAGAGTCCGTCTGGGAGCAGACCGCGATGGACATATAAGAGGACTTGATCTGTATACGCTGTCCAACACTGGAGCGTATGGGGAGCATGGACCTACAACAGTCGGACTTAGCGGGCATAAGTCCATCCCGTTGTATACAGGAGGTCTTGAGGCATATAGGTTTGGATATGATGTTGTATATACGAACACCATGGCGGCCGGCGCATACAGAGGCTATGGAGCTACGCAGGGAATCTTCGCACTTGAGTCTGCGGTGAATGAGCTTGCGGAGAAACTGGGGATAGATCCGACTGTGATCCGTGAGCAGAATATGCTGCGCGAGGGAATGAAGATGCCTGCGTATTATGGTGAAACGGCAAATGCGTGTGCTCTTGACAGATGTATGGCCAGATGCAAGGAGATATTTAACTGGGATGATAAATACCCTGTCAGGGACATGGGAAACGGAAAAGTCAGGGCTGCAGGAGTGGCAATGGCCATGCAGGGTTCTTGTATATCGAATGTGGATGTAGGATCTGCAACAGTCAAGCTTGCGGATGATGGTACATTTAACCTGATAATTGGTGCTGCAGATATGGGAACCGGATGTGATACTATCCTTGCACAGATGGTTGCGGAGTGCATGGACTGCTCGGTTGATGACGTGGCGGTATTTGGAGCAGACACAGATGCTTCACCATATGATTCCGGCTCATATGCTTCATCCACTACGTATGTAACAGGAAAGGCTGTGGAGCTTGCATGTGACAAATTGAAGAAGAAGCTGTGCGCAATTGCAGCAGGAATGCTTGGATGTGAGCAGGATGAAATGTATTTCGAAAATAGCAGGGCATATCGGACAGGAACAGATCAAAGCGTTTCTTTGGCTGATATAAGTGTTAAGGATCAGGTCGCAAATGATATTGCTGCTGTAGCCACAGTCTCTCATTCATCTCCGGTTTCACCTCCTCCATATATGGTCGGAATGGTTGAGATAGAACTTGACAGATATACAGGAGAAGTGAAGATACTGGATTATGCTGCAGTCGTGGATTGTGGCATAGCCATAAATCCGGCACTGGCACGTGTTCAGGCAGAGGGAGGCATAGTCCAGGGAATAGGACACACTCTGTTTGAGAACATCACCTACAATGCGAAGGGATGCCCGATAGAGTCGAGTTTTATGCAATACAAGATACCAACCCGTCTTGATATGGGGCATTTGAGAGTGGAATTTGAAAACAGCTATGAGCCTACAGGACCTTTTGGAGCCAAATCGATAGGAGAAATAGTTATCAACACTCCGGCACCTGCTATTGCACATGCCATATACAGGGCGACAGGTGTATGGCACAGAGAACTGCCGATCACACCGGAGAAGATTCTTATGTCCATGCCGGAAGAGTGATTGGAGATAACATAAGCAGAATAACAGAATCTGTAATATGAAAAAAATATACAGGAGAAAACAACATATGAAAAATAAGTTTAAACTTTCAGAAACAGCATTCCAGCTTGATGGAAGGATGCCTCTTTCCCAGGCGATACCTCTTGGACTTCAGCATGTCCTTGCAATGTTTGTCGGAAATTTGACACCATTATTGATTATCACTGGAGCATGCGGACTGGTCGGTGGTGAATTTGCTGATCTTCAGCTTTCACTGCTTCAGAACGCAATGCTCATCGCGGGAGTTGTCACCCTGATACAGCTTTTCTCAATAGGGCCTGTTGGAGGAAAGGTACCGATCATTATGGGTACATCTTCAGGTTTTATAGGTGTATTCAACAGTGTGGCGGCAACCATGGGCGGTGGAGTGCTTGCGTATGGTGCGATTATGGGCGCATCCATTATCGGTGGCTTGTTTGAAACTGTGCTTGGTTTTTTCCTGAAACCTCTGCGCAGGTTTTTCCCGGCTGTTGTAACAGGTACAGTGGTTTTATCCATTGGACTCAGCCTTATATCGGTGGGAATAAATTCGTTTGGAGGTGGAAATAATGCCGCAGACTTTGGATCCATGGAGAACCTTCTGCTTGCATTATTTGTCCTTGTGGTCATCCTTTTCTTTAAGCATTGGACAAAAGGATTTTTAAGCTCGTCATCGATTCTTTTTGGAATAATCGCAGGTTATATCGCAGCGATCATAATGGGACTTGTTCTTCCGAGAACAGGTATAACTGCTGATGGTGTGGAATATACAAAAGCCTGGGTGCTGAACTGGGACAAGGTGAAAGACGCTTCCTGGTTTGCGATTCCACAGCTCATGCCTGTAAAACCGGTGTTTGATGTGCGCGCAATCCTTCCTGTGCTCATAATGTTTATTGTTACAGCGGTGGAGACTGTAGGCGATATATCAGGTGTTATGGAAGGTGGTCTTGGAAGGGAAGCCACAGACAAGGAACTTTCAGGTGGTGTGATGTGTGACGGTCTGGGTTCATCTCTTGCAGCTGTGTTTGGAGTCCTTCCAAATACATCATTCAGCCAGAATGTGGGACTTGTAGCCATGACTAAGGTCGTCAACAGATTTGCGCTTGCAACAGGAGCGATATTCCTGATATTATGTGGTCTTTGCCCTAAACTTGCAGCACTGGTGTCAATCATGCCTCAGTCAGTACTTGGCGGAGCTGCGGTTATGATGTTTTCTTCGATAGTTATCAGTGGTATTCAGCTCATAACAAAGGAACCGTTAAGCGCGCGCAATCTGTCCATAGTTTCAGTAGCACTGGGTGTGGGCTATGGAATGGGAGCCAATCCGGGTATTCTTGCAAATGCCCCTCAGTTGCTACAGCTTGTTTTTGGTGGCTCAGGAATTGTTCCTGCGGCAATGGTTGCAATTCTGCTTAATATTATACTGCCTAAAGAAAAGTAGTGAATCGGGGACGCTCTTTGTGACAAAAGAAACGTCCCTGGAAGGAGATTATATGTCACTAAGGATAGTTAGAAATGACATTGTGAAGATGACTACGGATGCTATTGTGAATACGGCAAATGATTATGCGGTCGTTGGAACAGGATGTGACGGAGCCGTATACAGGGCAGCAGGGTATGATGAACTTTTAAATTATCGCAGGGAATATATTGGGTTTGTGGAAGAAGGCGGAGCCTTTATAACTCCGGGGTTTGGCCTTAATGCCAGATATATCATTCATGCGGTGAGTCCGAGGTTTATAGACGGAGATCACGGAGAAGAGAAAAAGCTTCGTTCGTGCTACAGAAAGAGCTTACAGCTGGCAAAGGAGAACGGAATCAGGTCTATAGCATTTCCGTTGATTTCGACCGGAGGGTTCGGATATCCGAAGGAAGAAGGACTTAGAATCGCGGTGGATGAGATAAATGCATTCCTTTTTGATAATGAGATGGACATATTCCTGGTTGTATTTGACGAGAAGTCTACGCGGCTTGGCGAGAAGATATATCCGGACCTGGAGACGTATATAGATATGCATTATGTCGAAGTGGCAAATGAGACAGAGTATATACTCGATGGATTTAGTGTGGCACAGCCTGTGCGGGTTAGAGATTTTGAGGATACACGCCGCATAAAAGAGGATTCAGATGCTCCGAATTTTGCCGGAAACTTTGGAAATGTGTATGGTTCTCAGTCTGCTACACTTTCACAGCCATTCAGTGAGCGCCACGGTGATAAGCTTGATGAGAGGATCAAACATATATCAGACACCTATTCGGAGTATCTGATGTACCTTATTCATCAAAAGAATCTGACGAGTAAAGAGGTATATGATGGTTCGATAGTCAGCAAGAAGGTGTTTTCAAAGATCAAGAATAATCCGGACTATCATCCAAACAAACAGACGGCACTTCGACTTTGCATAGGGGCGAGACTTAACCTTGATGAGTCGAGGGATCTGCTGGCAAGAGCCGGTTATGCATTATCCCCATGTGACAAGACGGATATCATATTCTCTTACTTCATAGAAAATGAAATATATGACATTATTGAACTGGATATTCAACTGGAAGAACACGGACTGCCGTGTGCCATTTCGTAATATTACAGGATTTTTCAGGGTCGCTTTCGAAGCGACCTTTTTTCGTGCCCTCTTTTGTATAATGCGGATATAAGATAAAACACCGAGAGGTGATGACATATCATAAGGAGGACAAATATTATGCGTAAAGGTTTAACAGAAGTTGTTTTTATTTTGGACAGAAGTGGTTCTATGAGGGGACTTGAGGCAGATACCATAGGTGGATTCAACTCCATGATTGAGAAACAGAGAAAAGAGGAGGGAAAGGCATATATCTCCACAGTGCTTTTTGATGATCAGACAGAGGTGATCTATGACAGGGTTTCGGTTGATAAAGTGGAGCCGATGAATGACAGGCAGTACTATGTCAGGGGCTGCACAGCCCTTCTCGATGCCATTGGCGGAGCAATCGACCATATTGCAAATGTTCACAGATATGCGAGGGAAGAAGACAGACCGGAAAAGACATTGTTTATCATAACCACTGATGGAATGGAAAATTCCAGCCGAATGTACACCTACAAAATGGTAAAAAAGATGGTGGAGAAGGAGAAGAAAAAATATGGCTGGGAGTTCCTGTTCCTTGGAGCAAATATTGACGCGATAGAGATTGCGGGAAGATTTGGCATAGGGGCAGACAGGGCATTCAATTATGAATGTGACAGTGTAGGAGTATCACTTAATTACCAGGCAATTTCGCAGACAGTGTCTGCAGTCCGCAGATCAACTAGCAAAGAGGAGCTGGATAATGCGGTGTATGCAAGCTGTGAGACCATCAGGGACGATTACAAGAGGCGTCATGGTAAACAGGAGATATAAATTGATTGATAAGGGCAAGGACCCTGAACTGGCATATGATGATTATATTATGGGAAAAAGGGATTATATTGATGTGTCAGGGGATTACAGATAAAGAGTGTGATTTGAGTCATATAAGCAGCTTAACGTAAGCATTTGAAATATTGAAAATTTACTAAAAAAACATTATCATTGCTGTAGTGTACGTGGTTCTGTACTAAAAGGAGGAAAATTAAGATGAAAAAAGGGATATTTTGGGGAACTGTATCTATGGCGATGATGCTTGCATTAGCCGGCTGTGGCGATGAAAAACAAAACGTAAATACAAGTGATAAAACAAATGCAGGGCAGACCGAAAGTAGTGAGGATATTCAGTCCGAAACAGGTAATGCTGACGCTGAATCAAGGTTTGAGGACTCGCTGGTGCTTACACTTGATTACACTGACGAGGATGTGCTTCCAGCTCCGGATAATGCATATCTTTTTAGCGATAAACTTACACTTCCGATCAAATTCGATGATCTGCTTGACTATCAGGTTTCATCACATGAGCATGTTGATGGTGATGATTCACCATTAGCGACATATAAGCTGTCAGATCAGTTGGAGGAAGATACATATGAGGTGGATGGCAGTGAGCTTATTGTACTATGCGACAAATCATACACATCTGTTGCCGATGAGGGAGGAATCCATATGCCGTCATTGAGGATTGGAAAAGATGGCGAAAAGAATACTCTTAAGGGTTATGTGAATGACGGAAAGTGGTGGCTTAATGATAAGGTAGGTTCCTATGCGGATGGGCTGGGTATTGATGATGAAGAGATGCAAAAGTTAGAGAGCGCTATGGGTGATGAGAACGAGTCGTTCTGTCTCAAGGTCATGGTTAACAGATTTGGAAATCCCAATTTTATAAATGTTGCATCGTCAGATATGGCAGAGGCAATTGATGGTACAGTTAACACTGAAAAGTATGAAAGTGGGATTTGTGTAAACCAGTATACAGTAGGCTGGATATATGACGATTATCAGATATACGCATTTGTTGTTGAGTGTCCGCGAACTACAAGCAGCGGTGAATATAGTGTAGTAATCAACGAAATGGATGTCATGTATTATTCTAGTGGTTTTGATAGTACAGTGCGCGGTGAAAATATGGTGACAGACCTTTTGAAGATAAGGAATGAACAGTATCCGGATGTGAGCTTATATGCCCGTACAGATATAGGTGCCAGTGCCAGAACATCTACAGGTACAGAAAATGCTGCAAGTGATAATGAAAATACAGCGGTTACGGAAGAAAGTACACTTGCAGGAAAGTCAAACTACGTTGACTGTGACAGAGATTTTTCAGAACAGGCAAATGATGATTTGATTTTCATTGATGATTGTTATAAGATAGGTGATAAATTTGTTGTAGCAGGTAATATACAAAAGGGAAATTTTCAGCAGGGCGACGCTGTGTATGTTAAACTTGCAAATGGCATGGTGGTCGAGGGCACCTTAAGTGTAATGGAGGCAAATACTAACAGAGACGGTTATGCGATGATAATAGATGGTCTTGATGAGAGTGACAGGGAGTACGTCAGGGCCTCATATGTGATAAAAAAATAGTTGTTGATAACAAAAAAATATGCTAACATAAAAATAGTAGTTTTCGAATGTATGTTCGATATAGTATAATGAAATCGCTGATGCGAGAGTATGTCATCATGATTGTGTACGATGACGTATGGTATAACATATACTGTAGATACATTTGAGACTGCTATTTTTTAGCTTGAAGAAAAATATATAGTAATAAAACATATTCGGTATGGAGGAGAAGTTATGTACCTTGTGATAGACGTAGGCGGAACATTTATAAAGCATTGTGTGATGGACAGAGATGCTGAGATAATGGAGAAGAATAAATTCCCTACACCTGGAAGATTTGGGAATGGACTGGAGAACATACAACAGGGGCTGGATGCATTCCTTGATGCAATTCAGTCGATATATGATGGATATAAGGAAAGATATGATATACAAGGAATAGCTATATCACTTCCTGGACAGGTGGATGTGGACAACGGGATATGTTATGCCGGCGGAGCCTTGCCTTACCTTGACAAAGCACATATAGGCGAGCTTGTAAGCGAGAGATGCGATGGACTTAAGGTAGCGCTTGAGAACGACGGCAAATGTGCAGCATTGTCGGAGATATGGCAGGGAAATGCAAAGGACTATAGCAGCGCAGTTGTATTGGTATTTGGCACAGGTGTCGGTGGAGGAATAGTCATAGACAGAAAGATACTCCACGGCAGAGGTATGGTTGCCGGTGAGATGTCGTACCTGTTTGAGGATGTGAACAGGGATAATATAGACAAACTTGTACCGCTTGAGGCGAATCTCAAGAATACAAAGAAACATTTAAAACTTCCGGACAATGTCACTTGGACGATGCAGGCATCGGTAAGCTCACTCAGAAGAGAGGTGGCAGCAGTCAAGGGCATGAGGGAAGATGAAGTGTCAGGTGAGATGATATATGAGTGGGAGGCTGCCGGTGATAAGGCGGTCATAGATGTGCTTGAGGACTGGTATCTGAATATTGCCAAGCACTGTATGAACATGCATGTTCTGCTGGCACCGGACATCATACTCCTTGGCGGTGGAATCAGTGCGGAACCAAGATTCATACAGGGCGTGAAGAAGTATGTGGATAAACTGGCGAAATTTTCAGTGATTTATAATGAGATGCAGGTGGGACTGTGCAAATTTGGCAACGATTCCAATCTCATAGGAGCACTTTTCAACTATCTTCAGAAGTATGAGGGCGCCCACTAGATAAGAAAACGGAGATCATATCAGGATGAAACACAATGACGGAAAAGAGACGGACATCAAAATGAGAGCAGAAAAGAGTACAGAAAAAAACATAGAAATGAATACAGAAAAGAACACCGATCATAGAAAAAAATCACATGAGATGGATATGTTAAACGGTTCGCTGGCGCTTAAGATGCTTATATTTGCCATGCCGCTGGCGGCCAGCAGTATACTGCAGCAGCTTTTCAATTCAGCGGATGTTGCTGTGGCAGGAAGATTTGCGGGAAGCGATGCACTGGCGGCAGTTGGAAGTAATGCAGCAGTCGTTGCTCTCTTTGTGAATGTATTTGTGGGACTTTCGGTTGGTGTGAATGTTCTTGTGGCTCATTATATAGGCCAGAACAAGAAGGATTCAATAAGCAAATGTGTGCATACCAGCGTGAAGTTCGCCATTATATGCGGAATAGCTATGCTTGTGGCTGGAATGTTTGTGGCAAGACCTATACTTGAGGCTATTGATACTCCGGTCAAGGTGCTTGATCAGGCGGTATTATATCTGAGGATATACTTTGTGGGTATGCCGTTTATCATACTTTATAACTTTGGAGCTGCAGTGCTCAGAGCGATAGGAGATACGAGAAGACCTCTCTACTGTCTGATAGTATCCGGTGTGCTCAACGTTATCCTCAATCTGTTCTTTGTGTGCGTGTGCAAGCTTGGAGTCGCAGGTGTAGGTATGGCAACGGTCATATCCAATGTGGTCAGCACAGGAATAGTTATGTACATATTGATGCACGAGGAAGGACCGCTCAGACTCGATATGAAGAATATACGAATAGATAAAGTGTGCCTGGGAAAGATACTCAGGATAGGTGCACCATCCGCGATACAGACAGCAGTGTTCTCTCTTTCCAATGTGCTTATACAGGGAGGAATCAACAGTTTTGGATCTGATGCGGTAGCTGGATCGTCCACGGGACTGAATTTTGAGTATTTCGCATATTTTGTCATATCTGCATATGCTCAGGCTGCGGTTACATTTGTCAGCCAGAACTATGGCGCAGGAGAGAAACAGAGGTGCAGAAAGGCACTTCGCATAGCTATGCTTGAAGGAATGCTCATGACGGCGGTGTTTAGCTGTGTCATGATGCTGGCCGGAGATTTCCTGGTGAGGTTCTACACCAAGGATCCTGAGGTTATAAAGTATGCTCTTATAAGAATGAAACATGTCATGCTGCTTGAGGCAATGACGGGCACATATGAGATGACGGCGGCCGCGCTCAGAGGACTAGGCAAGTCGATGCTGCCGGCGGTCATAACTGTCATCGGATCAGTTGTGTTCAGGATCATATGGCTTTACACCGTATTTGCGAAGTATCATTCATTTGGAATGCTGCTGAATGTATATATAGTGTCGTGGATAATCACAGGTACGGCCATGATAATTGCATATATACTTGTGTCGAGAAAATTGCTGGGACATACGAAAAAACATAATCAATTTTCTAAGGCGATTTCATAAAGCAGTTTTATAGATAAGGGGGCAGAGAGTTATGACGGTAGATTTGACCAGTGATAAAAAAAGGACATATATAGCCATAGACCTCAAGTCCTTCTTTGCGTCAGTTGAGTGTGTAGAGCGTGGATTGGATCCCCTCACAACGAATCTGGTGGTGGCTGATGCGTCGAGGACAGAGAAGACTATCTGTCTTGCGGTGTCCCCCTCGCTTAAGGCGTACGGAATATCTGGAAGAGCCAGATTGTTTGAGGTAGTCCAGCGGCTTAAGGAGGTTAATGCCAGCAGGTGCACTATTGCTCCGAATGGGGTGTTTACTGGGGATAGCACGGATTCGGTTATGCTGACAACGCATCCGGAACTTGCGGTTTCATATATAGCAGCACCGCCAAGGATGGCGTACTACATGAAATACAGTACGATGATCTACAACATATATCTGAAGTATGTTGCGCCTGAGGACATGCATGTGTATTCCATAGATGAGGTGTTTATGGATGTCACGGATTATCTTGGAATATATCATAAGACACCGTACGAACTTGCAATGACGATCATACAGGATGTACTCAGCCAGACCGGAATAACAGCCACAGCGGGAATAGGTACAAATATGTATCTGTGCAAGATAGCGATGGACGTTGAGGCGAAACACATAGCCCCGGACAAAGATGGTGTCAGGATAGCGATTCTCGATGAACAAAGCTACAGGAGAAAACTCTGGGATCACAGACCCATTACGGATTTTTGGAGAGTCGGAAGAGGATATGCGAAGAAGCTTGAGGAACATGGTATATATACCATGGGAGATATAGCAAGGTGTTCCATAGGACGTGAGGATGAATATTACAATGAAGATCTTCTATACAGACTGTTTGGCATAAATGCGGAACTCCTCATAGATCATGCGTGGGGCTGGGAACCTTGTACGATTGCGGATATCAAGTCCTATAAACCAGAGCGCAACAGTATGGGTTCGGGGCAGGTTTTGTCGTGTCCGTATGAATACGATAAGGCCAGGCTTATCGTCAGGGAGATGACAGATCTGTTGGTGCTTGAGCTTGTGGACAAGAAGGTCAAGACAGATCAGATTGTCATTACAGTCGGTTACGACATAGACAATCTGAAAAAGAATGATCAAGGAAAGAGATATTCCGGAGTAGTACAGACTGACAGATATGGCAGACGGATTCCAAAGAATGCACATGGTACGGTGAACCTGGGTGAGTATACATCGTCAACCCGCAGGATAATGGACGCGGTAACCGGATTGTTTGAGGAGATAGTTGATCCGAAGCTTTACGTGAGGAGAGTGTATGTCACTGCAAATAATCTGATATCAGATGATGAAGCGGAGGACAGACAGGGATACAGACAGATGAGCCTGTTTGAAGATTTTGGAGATGAAGCTGAGAACAGACAGAGGGAACTTGCGGACGAGGCACGTGAGAAGGATATGCAGCAGGCGATGATAGAGATAAAGAAGAAGTTCGGTAAGAATGCCATACTCAAGGGTATGAATCTTGAGGAGGGCGGAACCACGATCTCCCGAAATGGACAGATAGGCGGACATCGTGCATGATGAAAAAGATATGGGGGCTGGGTGATAGAATTGAATCCTAAATATAAAGATATGTATGATATGCCGCATCACGTATCTGACAGACATCCTCATATGTCTATACATGACAGGGCGGCTCAGTTTGCACCATTTGCTGCGCTTACAGGGCATGGGGCGGCTATCGCGGAGACTGCAAGGCTTACGGAGGATAGATTGGAACTTGATGAAAGCCAGAAAGCGGTTCTTGATCAGAAACTTACGAATATAATGCATAGTGCAGGCGAAATATTAGTGGATGTGGAGTATTTTGTCAGGGATGAGAGAAAGTCTGGTGGGCGGTATGAACATGTATCAGGGAGAATAATGAAAGTGGATATGTACCGCCAGATAATCCTTCTAGGAGATGAAAGCGGCAGATGCATAGCTGAGATACCTGTGGATGATGTATATGACATAAATGAGATCTTATTGTAAAGCCATGTTTTATCGTAAAGCGATATTTTATGAAGATTTTTTATTTATGAAGAATTTTTATTTATGAAGAGTTTTTATTGTGAAGAGGTTTTATTATGAATAG
>OHOK01000331.1_pt1 | contig 26387 bp, 20 predicted proteins | sample 1569731 | NCBI WGS metagenome assembly OHOK01 (sample SAMEA3879559, study PRJEB24766) | human gut metagenome | biome: human-associated habitat; feature: feces | place: USA | collected 1985/1987
GACGCAAGGGTGCAGCCGGCGGCGGTGGCGTTCAGCTCCAGCCAGCCGCCCGCCGGGGCGGGTGCAAAGCCCTTGACCCGCAGCACCTGCCCGCACTCCGGCGCTGCGAACAGCCGCTGTGCGGCAGCCTGCAGCTGCTGTGGGGTGAGGTGCAGTTCCAGAAAGCAAAGGGAGGTAAAGGCTGCGTGCTGGTCAAAATGCAGCTTTTCGCAGCTGGCCTGCCGGTAGCCGCAGGCGGCAAGGGCAGCAAGGTCGGCATCGGTCAGAGCATCCCAGTCCTTGGCAAGGATCTCTCCCGGCGCAAAGCGGCGGGAGGACTTTGCGGCTTCCAGTGCACGCTCCAAGTGGGCAGCGGCGGCAGCGCACTGGGCGGGCGCTGCCAGCTGGGCGCGGCTCAGCAGCACACAGCCCGCGTTCATGGTCTCGGATGCCAGCAGGTACTCTGCCTGCGGCGAAAGCGTTTCCGGCAGCAGGGCATCCACGATAGCGATGACGCTGCCCAGCTGATACCACCGGTCCAGCGGGTCGTCCCGCAGGATATCGAAAAACTCGTCCACGTCAAAGATGCCGCTGGGCTCCACCACCACACGGTCAAAGCCGCGCATGGCCATGGCGATGAGTTTGGTACGCATCCGGCGCTGGTGGGTGTCGCAGTCGCAGCCGCCGCTGATGGTCTCCACATCGCAGCCGGGGCCCAGCACCTCCTGCACCAGCATGGCGTCCACATTCACCGCGCCGAAATCGTTTTCCAGAATGCACACCTTATGCCCCTGCTGCACAAGGTACCGCACATAGCGGCGCAGAAAGGTGGTCTTGCCTGCGCCCAAAAAGCCGGTGATGAGATCCACCTGAACCATATCTTTTTACCTCCGTTGCAAAAACCCTCCCAGCGCCGCAGCGCCCGGGAGGGCATATATTTCAGTCTTTTTTCCGGCGCTGCAACTCCTGGATGATCCCCGCTGCTTCCGGCGCGATATCCCCCGGCACAATGGCCGGGCGCGCCAGAAAATAGCCCTGCAAAAGGTCTGCGCCCAGCTCGATGACCGTGCGCAGCTCGGCAGCGGTCTCCACACCCTCGGCAACGATCTTCATGCTGCGGGGGTGGGCGTAGGCCACCACATTGCGCAGGATCTGCTGCTTGTCCGGCGAGGTGTCGATGCCACGGATGATGGTAATATCCACCTTGACGAACCGGGGTGCAAGCTGCAATAGCGCATTCTCGTTGGAATAGCCGCTGCCGTAATCGTCCAGTGCAAACATCCCGGAAAAGCCCGGTGCATTGCGCTTTCTCTCCAGTGCTTCGTAGTCGATTTCTTCCTCTTCGGTGATCTCGACGACCATGCGGTGGCACAGCTCGTGCCAATGGTTGTTTATATATTTGCCGTCCTCATGCGACAGGCAGGTGTTGGCGATGGAGTTGACAAAGAGCATAGCCTCCTCGGACACGCTGCCCGCCCGGCACAGGCTGTCGAAGGTCTCCAGCGCCTTGGTAAAGGTGATGCGCTCGATCTCGTACAGTGCCCCCTGCTCCCGCGCCAGCTTCATGATGGTGGCCGGAGAGCGCAGAGTGGGCAGGTCGGAGCGCATCAGCGCCTCGTAGGCGACTACCCTGCCGCTGCGCGCCGAGAAGATGGGCTGGAAGCAGTAGAACACCTGCGCATTGCTGAGCAGCTGCCGGAACTCCCTGCGGGTGCGCTCGGCGTAGGCTTCGCGGTTGTACACCCCGATATCGAACTCCTCCACCCGGCCCTTATCCGCGTGCTTGACCTGATACATGGCAAAGTCGGCGTATTTTTTCAGGGTCTCCCAGTCCTGCCCATCGTCCGGGTACCACGCAATGCCGCCGGAAAGACTGATGTGCAAAGCGTTGCCGCTGGGCAGCAGCGCCACGCTCTGCTGCATGGCATTGGTCAGGCGGTCGATCTTCTCCCGCACTGCGTCCCGGCTGCGGTAGCCGTGGAACAGCACAAGGAACTCATCGCCGGAAAGGCGGGCACACACCGTCCCGGCGGGGGTATTGTCCCGCAGGCACTGGCCGGTGCGGCGGATGTACTGGTCGCCCCAGTCGTGGCCGTAGGTATCGTTGATGTGCTTGAGGTTATCCAGATCCATCATCATCAGCGCCGCCACGCCCATGCGCTCCGGCGCGGCGAACAGCTCGGTGCACACCCGGTTGAAGGCCTGCCGGTTGTACAGCCCGGTCAGGATATCGTGATCGCGCTCGTGCTCGATGCGCTTCCGCTCCAGCACAGCGGCGGTCACGTCCTCGGCAAGGCCGATCTTGGCGTGCCCCTCGATGGTGCTGCGCAGCATGATGTACCGCACCCCGTCCGGCTGCCGGATGGTCAAAAGCTCGTCGCCCTCGGCGGTGCGGTCACAGGGATTCTTTTCCCGGATGCCCTTGAGCACCTCCTCAAAGCGGCGCACGCTCAGCGGCTCGCCCTGAATCTCGGGCTTGCCCAGCAGGGAGAAGAAATTATCGGTCACGAACACGCTGCCGGTGTCGGTGCGCAGCTCGTAGCCGCCGATCTCCACACTGGCCATATCCATGATGCGCAAAAACTTGGTGGAGTTGGTCACCAGCTCCCTGTTCAGCTCGGTAATGGTCTCGGCAAAGCGGTCCACCTCCCGGATGGCAGTGCGGGACAGGTGCGGGAAGGTCTTTTTCTCCTGCGCGTCTATCACCTCGCGGTACAAACGGTTGATGGGTCTGGCCAGCCGTGCCGAGACCAGCAGGCTGCCCAAAACGCTCAGCACCAGTGTGACCAGTATGGTAGCCAGCAGCACCTTTTGCACCCGGCTGGAAAAAGCCAGCAGCACCGACTGCTCCATGGTACCTGCCAGGAACCACTTTTCAGCGGCAAAAGGCGCATTGCGGTTGTACAATTGCAGCGGCTCCAGCACCATATAATAGCGCTTATCGTTCAGCTCCACCCAGTTGCCGCCCTTGCCGTTGCTGCGGCAGTTCAAAACGCCCAGCGGTGCATCTGCCGTTACCAGATCCTCGCCGGAGGTCACGGTCTTGCGCAGGGAGAGCACGTCGTCCGTCAGCGCATCATCGGTAGTGGTCACGATAAAATAGGTGCCTGCCTTGTCCTCGTCCAGCTCGGTGAAGGGCAGCTTGGTTTTCAGATACTCGGTAAGCAGCTCCACGCCCACCACGCCGTACACCGTGCCGTCCGGCAAAATCAGCGGCATCGAGTAGGCAATGGCGTGCCGGTCGTCCCCTGCCAGACAGTAGGAGTTGGTGGTCCAGCGGCCATAGCTTTCCGCCGAAAGGCTGGCACCGTCTTTATACGCGGCCTGAAAGACCGAGCGCAGGATGCCGCCCTTGGTATTGGCCTGATAAGGGAAAGCGGGCTGCCAGCCCTTATCCGTGCCGATGGCCAGCTCTTTTACCACTGTGGCGCTGGCGCGTTCCAGCAAAAGATCGCTGTTGCGCTCCGAAGGGCGGGCGTCCGGATCCATATCCCGCAGGTAGATGCCGGGCATTTTTTTGCCCACCTCGCAGGTGTCCAGATCGTGGGTGTTCAGCATGATAAAGATGCCGGTCACCTGCTTTGTGCGCAGGGTGTCCAGAAGCTGCGGGGCAAGCGCTACCAGCAGGGCATCGCTCTGTTCGCTGCTGTTATCCAGCGTATCCAGCGAGATATCACCGCTTTTCAGCAGCTGCTGGGTGGTGGCGGTGATCTGCTCGCTCAGCTGCTCCAGATCCTCCGCGTTCCGCAGGATCTCCTGCACATAGCTGGCGCGGTTGCGCACCCGCATGGTAAGCAGATCCTTGGCGTTTTCGTCCAGCTGCCCGGTCACGTTGACGGCAAGGATGCTGGCGACCGCCATCAGCAGCTCCACCGCCAGCACCAGCATCATGGTAGCAAAAATATTGTAGAACACGGTTCTTTCCGGTCTGTTTTTCAAGCGCTGCCGCTGGCGCTCTTTCCATGCGTCAAACATCGCCCTGCCTCCTTTCCGTCTTTTTCCGGGCGGTCAGCCCTCGTACTGCTGTAACTGTGCAAGGGTGGCCTGATACCACGCCTCAAAATAGTCGTCGGTCAGAAACTCCGCCACGGCTGCTTCCGCGCTCTGGCCTGCGGCGATGCGTTCCAGCACCGTGTCCCGGTCGGCACTGGCCTGATCGCCCATGCTGTATTCCAGCACCTTGCGGACTGCATTGCCGCCTGCAAAGGCCGTAGGGGTGTACAGCTCGTTTTCGCGCACCGTTTTTACCGCACCGGAAAGGGTCTGCTCCATATTGTCGGTCAGTTCCAGCCCGCTTGCGCGGATGGCGTCCATGTCGTTGGCGGCGATGGTCACCGGCAGATAGCCCGACTCCACCGAGAAAGCGATGTTATTCTGCGGCTCGGTGAACCACTTTAAAAAGGTGACTGCGCCGTTGATCTCGGCCTCGGTGCCGGTGGTGACCACCATGCCGGCACCCTGCTGCACCGCCACCTTTTCGCTCCCGGCAAACCGGGGCGCAGGCAGCACCTTCATCTCGATATCGTGGACTTGGTTATCCCCGGGCATCACCTGCTTCGGAAAGAAGGTGGCACTGGCACAGGAGCCTACACAGCCCAGCAGTGCGCCGGTTTTCACGTCATCGCTGCGGAAGCGGCCATTCGCAGCAAAATACCCCTTGACGAAGGGCACATAGTAGTTATCCCACAGTTTGCGCACCACATCATGGTCGAAGTGCAGGGTCATTTTGCCATTGTGCACTTCAAAAATTTCGCAGCCCAGCTGCTTTGCTCCCACAATCATATAGTTTGCCATGGCATCCCTGCCAAACAGTGCCCTGCCGCCGGACCAGTTGTAGTACTGCTCGGCTACCGCCGTCACGCCCTCCATGGTGGAAAGGGCACCGTAACGCACAAAGGTCTCCTTTGAGAACCGCTGCCAGTCGGTATCGTTAAAGAACATCAGCTCGGTGGATTTTGCCACCGGAAAAATTTTTATGCTGCCGCTGCCGTCAAAATCACCCTCGGTGATATAGCCGGGCACAAAGGCGGCCTGTTCATCCTCGGTCAGGTAGTCCTTTAAATCCACCACCATGCCCATCTGATCCAGCTTGTACGCGGTATCTGCGTAGGCGGCAAAAATGGTGGGCATCTCCGCAGAGCCCACCTTGCCTTCTGCAGCGTCCATCACGTTGGCTTCCAGATCGTTCACCGTGCCCTGACTGGAACCTGTCACCCGGATGCCCTTTGCCTTGCCGATGGTCTCGTTGAAGGTGCTCACAAGGCGGTTGAAGCTTTCCAGCTGGTCGCCGTTGTAGTAGTTCCACACCGTGATGTCGGTCACTTCTTTTTTGCTCTTTTTTGCATCGCAGCCGGACACTGCCAGTGCCGCTGCCGAGACCGCAGCCGCCGCCAGAAAACTGCGGCGCGAGATCTTATTCTTCATCCCATACCCTCCCAGCGTATACAGGCGCATTTTACCCCATACTACACTATTTTATATAATACCACCATTTCTGCCATAGTGTAAACTATTTCTTGAAAAATCTGGTAAAAAAGTGCAGATGACGAATTCCGGTCTGGTTTTTTGGCAGTTCTGTCAAAAAACACGTCACAAACGCAAAAAAGCCCCCGCCGACAGAGGGAAAAAGTGTCGGCGGGGGCTCGGGGAAATGTCAAATCAGGGGTTCAGGGCTCAGTCGTCTGCAGCTTCGTCCAGATTGCCCAGCTTCTTGGCCTGCTCCACAACGGCAGGCACCAGCATCTCGGGCAGGATCTCGTAGCGGGCAAACTCGGTAGTGAACCAGCCGCGGCCCTGCGTGGTCTGCCGGATAAAGGTGGTAAAGTTTGCAAGCTCTGCCAGCGGCACCTCGGCGATGATGGTCTGCAAGCCGTCCTCGTCCGGCTCCATGCCCAGCACGCGGCCGCGGCGCTTGGTCACATCGCCCATAATGTCGCCGGTGTTGTCGCCCGGCACATGAGCCTTCAGGGTGTGGATGGGCTCCAGAATCACGGGGCCAGCCTCCGGCATAGCAGCCTTATATGCCAGCTTTGCAGCCATGATAAAGGCCATTTCAGAGCTGTCTACCGGGTGGTAGCTGCCGTCCAGCAGGGTAGCCTTCAGGCCGACCACGGGGTAACCGGCCAGCACGCCCTTTTCGGCAGCCAGACGCACGCCCTTTTCCACAGCGGGGAAGAAGTTCTTGGGCACGCTGCCGCCGAACACCTTCTCCTCAAACACCACCTGCTCGCTGTCGCAGGGCTCGAAGTTGATGATAACGTCACCGAACTGGCCGTGGCCGCCGGTCTGCTTCTTATGGCGTCCCTGCTTCTGGCAGGCCTTGCGGATGGACTCGCGGTAGGCGATGCGGGGAGCTTCCAGACCGATCTCCACGCCGAACTTGTTCTTCAGCTTGGCCTTGACCACGTCCAGATGCTGCTCGCCCAAGCCGCCGATAACCTGCTGATGGGTCTCGGCGTTGTTGATGTAGCACAGGGTGGGGTCTTCTTCCATCAGGCGCGCCAGTGCGCTGGAGATCTTGCCCTCATCGCCCTTCTTGGTAACGGTAACAGCCATGAACAGGCTGGGCTTGGGGAACACGGGTGCAGGCAGCTTGACCACGCGGTCTGCATCGCACAGGGTATCGCCGGTCTTTGCGCTCACCAGCTTTGCCACAGCGCCGATATCACCGGCACCGATGCCGTCGTTTTCCATCTGCTTCTTGCCAAGGACGGTCAGGGGTTTGGTGATCTTTTCCACCTCGCCGGTGCGGGCGTTGGTCAGTGGCTCGCCAGCGGTCACCTTGCCGCTGATAACGCGCAGATAGCTCAGCTTGCCCACGAACGGGTCAGCCACGGTCTTAAAGACGTAGGCGGCAGTGGGCTCGTCCTCGGTGCAGTGCAGCTCCACCGGCTCGCCGTTGGCGTCCTCGGCCAGCGTGCTGGCCTCGTGCTCCGGGCTGGGCAGCAGCTTGTGCATATTGAACAGCAGCATATCCAGTGCCTGCAGGTTTACGGCGCTGCCGCAGAACACAGGAGTGATCAGGCCGTCCTTAACGCCCTTGCGCATACCCTCCACGATCTCCTCGGTGGTAAAGGGCTCGCCGCCGAAGAACTTTTCCATCAGCTCATCGTCAGTTTCTGCAATGGCTTCGCTCATGGCCTCGATCAAGCCCTGGAAGCGGTGGCCGATGTCCGGCAGGTCCACCTGGATCTGCTTGCCGCTCTCGTACTTGAAGGCCTTCTGGCTGAACAGGTTGATGTACACGGGGGTGCCGTCATCCAGCTTTGCGGGCACGACACAGGGACAGACGGTGGAGCCGAAGCGGATCTTCATGTCCTCAAGGATCTTGAAGTAGTTAGCGTTTTCCAGATCGCACTTGGAGACGAACACCATGGTGGCCTTGCCGTTCTTGCGCGCCAGCTGGAACGCCTTTTCCGCGCCCACGGTAACGCCGCTGCGGCCGGACACGCACACCAGCACGCTCTCGGCGGCGCGGATGCCCTCGTACTCGCCTGCTTCAAAGTCGAACAGACCCGGTGCATCGATCAGGTTGTACTTGATGCCCTCGTACTCCACCGGCACAACGGAGGCCGACAGGCTGGCCTTGCGCTTTGCTTCCTCGGGATCAAAGTCCGAAATCGTGGTACCGTCCTCAACCCGGCCCATACGCTCGGCAGCGCCCGAAAAATAGACCAATGCTTCGGTCAGCGTGGTCTTGCCGCTGCCGGCATGGCCGGCAATCAGAATATTGCGGATGTTGTTGCTTGCGTATTTCATATCGGTTTTTCCCTCATTTCCGCCGCACGGAGCGTTCTCTCCGTTTTTGTGGCATATTTTACAAAGATAATACCACATCCGAAACGATTTTTAAATATATCGTTTCAAATTTTAGCAAAAACGCCTGCCAAACTTCCGGGCACTGTTTTGTGCAAGTTGACATCGGGGCGTAAAATGGGCAGTCAGAAAAAACAGAACTCCCGGCAGCGCGTACAGGCGCGGAACCGGGAGTTTTCGTTGCAAATATGCGGGTTTTGTGATATGCTGTAAGTGCCGCTTCGGCGGTAAGGGCGTTGACCCAAAACGCAAGGCGGCTCTGTGTCCTCACTGGTTCTGCAAATTCACCCCAGAGTGAAGCAGGTGTCAGGAGGGCAGCTTTTTGAAGTGATCTCTCCTGATGCTTTCGGCGGAAGGAGGGATGTTGGATGTCGATCTCCGAGATTCTGATGCTTCTGACGCTTATCGTCACCATCGTACATGTGACCTTTGAAATCACATGGAAACTCGAGCAGAGAGAAAAACACCATGACAACGGCAAAAAGAAAAAGTGACCGCCAGCGCTTCCCCAAGCCACGGTCACTTGATCTTTTGGTCATTTGATCCATGAGGAGCGGAGCCGTTTTGCCGGGCAGCGCTCTTTCTATTCGTAGTATAGTCTATTTTTCCGGGTTTGTCAAGCCGCAGACCCGTTGGAAAGGGCAGGAGGTTTTACGCGATGAAACGCGAGGATTATATCAACTGGGACGAATATTTTATGGGCATTGCGCTGCTTACCGCCATGCGCTCCAAGGACCCCAACAGTCAGGTGGGTGCGTGCATCGTAAGCCCGGAAAATAAGATCCTTTCTCTGGGCTACAACGGGATGCCCATGGGCTGCAGCGATGACGAGATGCCTTGGGAGCGGGAGGGGGCCCCTCTGCAGACCAAATATATGTATGTCTGCCATGCCGAGCTGAACGCCATCCTCAACAGCGCCCACAACAACCTGAAGGGTGCCCGGGTGTATGTGACCCTGTTCCCCTGCAACGAGTGCACCAAGGCCATCATCCAGTCCGGCATTGCCGAGGTGGTGTACTACGGCGACAAGTATCACGACAGCGATTCCAGCATTGCGGCGCGGTTCATGTTCGAGCACGCCGGTGTCCGGCTGACCCCCTATAAGCCCACCGGCCGCCGGGCAGAGCTGGAACTGTAAGCTCCCTCTTGACCTTCCTGATGCAACGTACTATAATAGGATCATAGCTTGAATAAATATTCAAGAGTGCTTGCATAGAGAGGGAAATATACAATGGAACTGAAAAATCGCAGCTTTTTGAAGCTATTGGACTACACCCCTGCCGAGATCGGTCAGCTGCTGGCGCTGGCTGCTGACCTGAAAGCCAAAAAGAAGGCCGGTATCCGGCACGACCAACTGCGGGGCAAAAATATTGCTCTGATCTTTGAAAAGACCTCCACCCGCACCCGCTGCAGCTTTGAGGTGGCCGCCCACGATCTTGGCATGGAAGTGACCTATCTGGACCCCTCCGGCAGTCAGATCGGCAAAAAGGAATCCATCGCCGATACCGCCCGGGTGCTGGGACGGATGTTTGACGGCATCGAGTACCGGGGCTACGGCCAGCAGATCGTGGAAGATCTGGCGCACTACGCCGGTGTTCCGGTGTGGAACGGCCTGACCAACGAGTTCCATCCCACCCAGATCTTAGCCGATTTCCTTACCATTCAGGAGCATTTCGGCCACTTGAAGGGCATCCACTTCGTTTACTTCGGCGATGCCCGCTACAACATGGGCAACAGCCTGATGGTGGGCTGCGCCAAGATGGGTCTGCACTTTACCGCCTGTGCACCCAAAAAGTATCAGCCCGACCCCGCGCTGGTAGAGCAGTGTCAGGCCATTGCCGCCCAGACCGGTGCCACCCTCTCCTTTGAAGAGGACCCCGTCAAGGCCGCAAATGGCGCGGACGTACTGTACACCGATGTGTGGGTATCCATGGGCGAGCCGGTAGAGGTTTGGGCGGAGCGCATCCACGATCTGGCTCCCTATCAGATCAATCAGGATCTGATGAATATTGCAGGCCCGGATGCAGTATTTATGCACTGCCTGCCCGCCTACCACGACCACAAGACCACCGTGGGCAAGGAGATGGGCGAGCGCTTTGGCCGCGATGCCATGGAGGTGACCGACGAGGTATTCGAAGGCCCCCAGAGCATCGTGTTTGACGAGGCCGAGAACCGGATGCACACCATCAAGGCGGTCATGGCGGCCACCTTGGGGTATCAGGAATAAAGAGATAAGCCCGGAAGGCTCGCAGACCTTCCGGGCTTATTCTTTTTAAAAGTAATTCGCAATCATTCCGAAACTGCATTCTGCAGTTTCAGCACGCCTGCCTGCGTCAGGCGCTTACGCAGCAGCGCACCCACGATGCAGGAAACCACGATCTTGCCCAAGTCCAGCGCAATGAAGGGGTAGACACAGACGGTCAGCGCGTAGCCCAGCTCGCACTGCATCTGGAACACGAACCATGCGGTGCCCAGCACATAGCAGGCGGCATCGCCCAGCACCAGACCCACAGCGGAGATCACCGGGTTGCCCTTGCTCTTTTCAATGAACATACCGCCGATGAAGGCCAGCAGCAGATAGCCCACCAGATAACCGCCGGTAGGGCCTGCCAGCTTGGCAAGACCGGCGCCGTAGCCGGAGAACACCGGAATACCGATGGTGCCCAGTGCCAGATAGAGGACCACGCTCAGGGTACCGAACTTCGGCCCCAGCAGCCATGCGGTCAGGCAGATAACAAAGTTTGCCAGCGAGATGGGCACGGCTCCGATGGGCACGGTCAGCGGACCCAGCACGCACAGCACGGCAGCCATCACAGCGGTAACGGCCATCTGGTAGGTAGTCAGTTTTTTGTCTTTCATAGTCAGTTTTCCCCTCTGTTTTTTCGTTTTGTAAGGCATCTGTGCCCGAGTATACCGCACCGGTGCGCCGCAGGTCAACGGAAAAGTTTGCAAGGGGTTTACAATCAACAGATATATTGTAATCCGTCGAAAAATATGATATTCTAAGAATACGGCGCTGATTGCATAATCGGTGGTCATGCTTTCCCATCCCGCAGCACTGCTTCTTCCTGTACATGGAACGAACCAGCGGCTTGTGGGAGGAGAACTTTTTTGAGCCAAGTCTCCCCAAGCCCTGAAGGCGAAGGGAGGGATGTCAGATGGATCTGTCGGAGATGCTGAACCTGCTGATGGTCATTCTTACGCTGTTGGGATTGATCATCGAGGTGATCCGCCTGACCCTTGAGGTCATGGATAAAGCTTCACAGAAGAAAAACGATGACAACAAAAAAGATTGACCGCCCCAGTCTACCAAACTAGCGGTCAATCTTTTTGACTAATGCGGGATGGAAAGCTGACCTTTGCAGTCAGCGCCCCTTCTGTTTATAGTATAATCGCACCATCGTGTTTTGTCAAGGAGGTCCCTATGGGTGGAGGTCATGTATCGCGGCCGGATTTCGGGATGCCGCAGCCGGATGCGGCGTACCCGCTGACCGAGTTCTATCTGCTGGCGCAGCAGGCGCTGGAAAAAAGCGGCAGCTTTATGCTGCCCGCCCTCTACGCAGGGCTGCACGCCCCTGCCCGGCGCATCTACCGGGAGGAAGCCGCCGGGTATCTGCAGCTTGCGGCAGCCCCGGCAGAGGGCTTGGCCCGGCTGCTCTCCCCTGCCCGGATGCAGCTTTTATACAGCAGCCTACAAGTGCAGCCGGACGGCACCCCCGCCGCCCTTCTGCTGACCGAGGAGTGCACCCGCCTGACCGTGGCGGTGCAGCTGCTGCCGCCCTTTGTGTGGGAGGACCCGCTGCCGCCGCTGCCGGATGTTCCGGCGGCGCTCACCCTGCAACTGACCATGCAGGACGTAATGGCCATCGACACCGCCCCTGCCGCACTGGCGCAGAAACTGGTGCACAGCACAAGCGGCAAATGCTGGCTGCACCACCCCAAGGCTGAGACCTTTCTCTCCGAGCGGCTGGCGCTGCTGCAAAGGGTCTATAAATAAGGAAGGGCTCCCCTCTTTTACTTTTTGCGATTCCGTGGTATACTGACCGGTAAACCGGCAGGATATCCAACCCCTGTCGGAGAACGTGGACGCGTCCTGCGGTCGGTGCGTCCGGCACACAAAAAATGGAAGGAACCGGGTTTTGTTCTGCAATAATCGGGGATGCTGAGCCGTATATTGAGTGAACGTCCCCGTGAGAACCACAAACATTCCATCGAGAAGCCCGCTTCCGGGCATCCAAGGAGAGTTTATACAATGGGACAGCTGACCAGAAACGAAGTTTTTACCTTGGCGGTGCAGCGTTACAGCGACACCGTCTACCGCACTGCGGTGCATAATTGCCGCTGCACAGCCGATGCTGAGGATGTGGTGCAGGATGTGTTTGAAAAGCTGCTGCACTACAACGGCATCTTTGAGAGTGAGGAGCATCTCAAAGCATGGCTGCTGCGGGTGGCCATCAACCGCTGCCGGGACCTGACCCGCGCCGCCCACCAAAAGGACACCGAGCTGGACGAGAACCTGCCCGCCCCCGATGTCCTTGCGGAGGACGGCAGTGTGCTGGATGCCATCCGCACGCTGCCGGAAAACTACCGCAATGCCATCTATCTGCATTACTACGAAGGATACACTGCGGCAGAGATCGGGCGGATGATGGCGGTGCCCACAAACACGGTACTAAGCTGGCTGCGGCGCGCACGGGCACAGTTACATACGATGCTGAAGGAGGAGATCGAAGATGAGGTGGTATGAATACAAGATGGAGGTCGATGACCTGACTGCCCCGGACGATCTGAAGGCAAAACTGCTGGCCATGACCGACACCCTGACTGCGGAGGAAAAGGCTGAGCCCATGATGGCCGCCCCTGCCCCGCAGGCCGCTGCACCCGCAGCACCCCTGAACACCGAAACCAAGAAGAAAAAGCCCATCCACTTCCCGGTAAAGCAGCTGGGCACGCTGGCCGCCTGTCTGGCTGTGTGTGTGCTGGGTTACAGCACCCTGCATCTGGGTATCGGGATGGGCAGCGCCAAAAGCAGCGCGCCCGCCCTGTACGCAGCCGAGGGCGCTGCCAACAGCTCTGCCGCTTCTGTGGCATCGGACAGCTTTGCTGTCCAGCACGCCGCGCTGGACAGCACCCCCGAGGCGGTGAATTACAGTCTGGAGGCAGACGACCGCTCTCTGGAAACGGAGTACAGCGGCACCGGCAGCACCGAAGCTGCTGCCCCTGCGGTGGACAGTGCCAAGATCATCTACACTGCCAACCTGACGCTGGAAAGCAAGGACTACGAAGCAGCCCGCAGTGCGCTGGACAGCGCTCTTGCCGAAGCGGGCGGCTATCTGGAATCCAGCAGCGAGTATTCCAGCACCGGCTCCAGCCGCTCGGTCAACCTGACCTACCGGGTACCGCAGGCCAACTACCAGAGCTTTCTGGATGCTGTGGCCGCTGCCGGTAATGTGACCTACCGCAGCCAGCAGGCCGATGACGTGACCACTCAGTATATGGACGTGTCCGCGCGGCTTTCTAACCTGCAGGCACAGCGCACCCGCTTACAGCAATTGCAGGCAAAGGCCGAAAATCTTTCCGATCTGCTGCAGATCGAGGACTCCCTCACCGAGGTACAGTCCCAGATCGAAAGCTGGCAGAGCCAGCTGGACTGGTACAGCGATCAGGTGCAGCAGTGCACCGTGTATATCGACCTGAACGAGGTGCAGACCTACACCCCTGCGGACGAGGGCTTTTTCTCCCGCATCGGCACCGCCTTTACCGCCGGCTGGGGCAACTTTGTGAACGGCCTGCAGCAGCTGGTGGTGGCACTGGCCTGCGTCTGGCCGCTGGCAGTGCTGGCGTGCGCCGCCGTTGCTGCGGTGCTTGCATGGCGCAGAAAGCGCAGCAAAAAGCAAAAGTAAAAGTTTTTTCGAAAAAGGGTTGACATTCTGCCCGCCCTGTGGTATTATACTTGAGCAGTCAGCGAGAGCCGCCGAAAAGCAAAAAGTAAATATCGCGGGGTGGAGCAGTCTGGTAGCTCGTCGGGCTCATAACCCGAAGGTCGTTGGTTCAAATCCGGCCCCCGCAACCACCAAACAGGTTGAATTTTGTAAATTCAACCTGTTTTTTTTGTTCTCATCTAATACCAAAAGGGATACCGGAGCATCCGCAGATGTTCCGGTATCCCTTTTATGCTGTGATTCAGGTGCTCAGCCCTGCTGTATTGGAATCGTTTTTACGGCTCGATCACATTGAAGGTCTTTTCAAACTTGGACGCATACGCCAGCAGACGCTTCAGGGCAGTGGCATCGCCGCTTACCTGCACCTGACCGGCCTGCTGCCCCTGCATCAGGGCAAGGAGCTGCAGCCGCTTGCAGGTGACCGTGGCCTGCGCGTCCGGGCGGTTCTCTCCCGAATAGGACAGCAGAATACCGTTTTTTCGGGTCACATAGAACTTTTCGTTCACATCCGTCACGATCAGGTTCAGCGTTACATCGTCGTTCTGGGCGGCGTTGGCGTCGGTCAGGATGGAAATGTAATCCAGCAGCATATCCACGGTCATCTCCTTCATGGCGGAGCCCAGACCATTGGCGGTGCGTGCCAGACCGGACAGGTTGCCCTTGCGCAGCTCGGCAGCGCCCATCAGGTAGGCGTTGCGCCATGCGCCGGACTCTGCCTGATAGCCCAGCTGCTCCAGCGCATCGGCGCACAGGTTGCGCGCCTTCTGGTTGGACGGGTCTGCAAAGACCAACTCCTTGGTGATCTGCGCCACCCACTGATAATCGCCCTTTTCAAAATCCTTCCGTGCCTTGCGCAGAACGGCATCCGTGCTGCCCAGATATTCTACCAGCTTCTTGGCGGTATCGCTGGGCGGGAGCGGGTTCAGGTTGACTGGGTTTGCATCGTACCAACCCAGATACTTCTGGTAGACCGCCTTGGCGTTGTGCGCCAGTGTGCCGTAATACGGCCGGGTGTACCAGACCTTTTCCAGCTTTTCGGGCAGGGTGAGCATGGCGGCGACCTCAGTGGAGGTATAGCCCTGATTCATGTAATGCAGGGTCTGGTCGTGGATAAACTTATAGATGGCTGCCGTATTCAGCAGATAATCATGGATCTCCTCGCCCCAGTGCGGCCAGTTGTGGCTCTGGAATACCACATCGGTCTTGTCGCAGAAGCGCTGGTCTGCCTCGATGATGTACTTTGCCCAATCGTTGGCATCGCGCACCTCTGCGCCGCGCAGGGTGTACAGATTATGCAGCGTGCCGGTGCAGTTTTCCGCCATCCAGAGGGCACGGTATTTCGGGAAATAGGCGTTCATCTCGGCAGGGGCTTCGGTGCCGGGGGTCAGCTGGAATTCGATCTCCAGCCCGTCGATGGTCAGCTTCGGAACATCTTCCCCGATCTCGTAAGTAGGAGCGATGAGGGCCACCGTACCGGTGGACTGTCCCATGCCGATGCCCACGCTCAGCGCACCCTTTTCGCCCTTGTCAAGCACCGTGCCGTACTGGAACTGTGCGCGCCGCGCCATGGCGATGCCTGCATAGACATTTTCGCTGATGGCGTGCTTCAGAAATCCTGCCGGCGCAAGCACAAGGGTCTTGCCGGAAGCCAGCTGCTTTTTAAGCGAGAGCTTTGCATCCGCTACCTGCTCCCGAGTGATAATGCCCTCCACGCCGCCGAAGTGGTCCACATGAGAGTGGCTGTACAGCACCGCCTTGATGTCCAGCGGGCCGAAGCGGTTCTCCATCAGCTCCTTGGCAGCCTTCATGTTTTCCTTGCACATCAGCACATCAAACACGATCCAGCCGTGGTCGGTGCGGATAAAGGTCGTATTGGCCATATCAAAGCCGCGCACCTGATAAATGCCGTCACACACTTCAAACAGACCAGCTTTGGCGTTGAGTTGGGTATTCCGCCACAGGCTGGGGTTTACAGTGTCTGGAGCATCCCGGTTCAAATCGCCGTAGCTCTGCAGATCCCATGCAGATCTGTTATCATCACCATCGATGATCCTGCCTTCCGCGTTGTCCAGCCAGCCGCGCTCGGCGTTGGCAAACTCCCGCCGGTCAGAAAAATCCAGCTTTTCATACCATTCGGCGTTGGCCTCTGCTGTGATGGTCGTTGCGCCTTCGGTCTCGCCCGGCTGGGTGGGATCCTTGAAAATGTCTGTGATAAAATTCAGGCCGTTTTCTGTGGTATTTTCCGCAGCATGGGCAGACAGAGATGCGCCGCACGCCAGCATTGCAGCAGCCGAAGCGGAAATAAAATTCCGACGGGTCATTTTCATAGCAGGTTCCTCCTTATTACGGATCAGTTTGTGCGGACGACCGGCGGCTGCCAGTCTGTCAGTGCGGCGGCATCCGGTTTATAGATACGAAGGAAGAGGTGGAAATCTCCCTCTCCTACCGGCAGCCAGTTGGTCGTGTCCGCCGGTGCCTCTTTGGAAAGGGTGATATCGATCGAGCCGTCCGGATTACGGTGCAGACCGGAGCGGTCGTTGACGCAGTAGCGGTCAATGGGGTTTTCAATGAGGAAATCGCTCTCCCCGTAGGCGGTCACCGACCAGAAGCCCTTTTCCAGTGTGGGAGGATCTGTCTCGATATGCAGCGTATAGGTCTTTTTGCCGGTCAGGACTGTGCCGGTGCTGTCCACATCTGTTTTAGGGTAGATGGCAACATCGGTGGTGTTGGCACCCAGACCCCGCAGCGCCACCATGGTACGGTAGGTATATGCTGTGCCAAAGTTGCCGATGGGGTCGCCGAAATAGATCCACTGACCCATCTGGCGTGTATAGCGCTCCGATTCGCTTTGCAGCTTTTTCTTCAGCTGGAGCAGCATCAGCTTCCAGCGCAGCCCGCTGAACAGACCCAGCGCCTTGTCATCGAACTTCTCACCGGGGCCGATATGCAGTGCTGCAAGCTCCCGGAGTACCGGCGCATCTGCCGCAGCGGGCGGGTTGGTTTCCATCAGCTGGTTAGCGGTATCAAAGAATTCCTTTGCGTCCATAGCAAGAACGTGCTTTACCGGCACAAAGTCATTGGCAGGGTCATAGCTGCCTGCGGGGGCGGTCCATCCACCCGCCTGATAGGCGGAAAGCGGCATCAGTTGCATCTTATCCTGAATAGCCCGGACGTTGGGCAGGTCCTCCTGTCCGGAAAGCACGATGCGGGCAATGGTCCAGACCATCGTGGTAGGCACATCAATGCGCTGCACCCCTTCCGGCAGTTCGCCCTGCCAGTCTGCACGGGTAATGGCATAAAGCCCCGGCGTTTCCAGCACAGCGGCGGTGTTTGTCCACGCATCCAGCACCTGTACATTAAAAAAGCGGTCGGTCTGCGGCACGCCGTAGATCATTGGTTCTGCGCCGACATCCAGAAACGCCTGCGTATAGATGGTATCCACATTCGGCGTAACCACCGCACGGGTCGTTGCATCTGCCAGCTTTTCCGCATGGATGAACTGGTTGATGGGGGCCTTGTTGCTTGTAGCTGTGCGGGTGTTTGTGGAAGCCGTCCGCGTAGCATCCATGATCACCAGCGGAAAGGCGTACAGATACGCCTGCTCCAGAAGGTTCTGTGCAGCCAGCGTCTGCTGTGCGGCTGCGGCTTTCTCTACGGGCAAAAGTGTAGCTGCGCAAACCACCGCAGCCGCAGTAGAAACGTTCAAAAAATCACGGCGGGTCATTTTCATAACATGAGACCTCCTGTTATGTCTTTTGCTTTATGTGCCTTATGGGAAAAAACCATTTGGCTTTCTGTGTTCAAGATACACGGACAATGATTAAAAGTCAATGATTTTTGCATTTTCCGTAACAAAAACGTAAGTTTCAACAAAAAAGCCCGATAAAATTTGACGCAAACGCCATTAAAATCTTGTACTCTGCACGATAATGTGCTATACTAAGCACATCAATTGACAACGGAGCACGGCGATGAACGATTTGCATGAATGGTTTCAAAAAAATGACCTTTGTCCGGAAAACATTTTGTATCTTTACCGCAGCGACCGTAAAACAGTCGTTCACCGCATGGACGGCGAGGAAGCTGCGCTGTATGCGCCGCTGCACAGCGTTTTGTCTGTGCTGCCGGAAAATCTGTTCCTGAACATCAGCAAGGGAATTGCGGTGTGCCGCAGCCAGATCGTAAACATCAGCAACGATGGGATCTACACCATGTCTGACGGCCGCACCTTTCAGGGACGCAAGCGCGGCCTGAGCGACCACCGCCGCCTGCGTGCAGAGATCGGGCTGGCGGACACACAGCCCCGCCCCATGAGCATGAGCCTGCTGGAAAAGTGCAGCCTGCTGGACGATATGCCGCTGGCGTTCTGCGTCATTGAGCTGGTATTCAATGAATCCGGGCATGGCGTGGATTTTATCTTCCGCTACTGCAACGCGGAGATGGCAACGATCGAAGGGGTGCCGGTAGAAGAAATGCTGAACCGCTCTTTTTACGAGGTGTTCCCCAATGGTGATAAAAAGTGGCTTGTATCGTATGCAGATGTGGCGTTGAACGGCACAAGGCACACCCTCCACGATTACAGCCCGGAGGTGGACAAATACCTGACCATCCATTGTTACCAGCCTGAACCGGGGTATTGTGCCTGCGTGCTGCAGGCCATAGACTCCTGACTTTGCAAAAGCTTTTCCGGCAGCAAAATATCTATAGCGATTTCAAAACGGAACGGAAGATCGAATATTACAAAAAAAGCAAGTGCATCACATCTCCCTCAAAAATTTTGGTTTTTGAGAGAACGTGTTGCACTTGCTTTTCTTTATGTGAGATTTCAGCGCAAATCGCCGCGTCGTATTATCAGCGATAAGGGACGCTGTATTTTACAGCAGCCCCTTTATATTTTGGTACGGTTGTGATTCGGTTTACTTCCGTGCGATCATCTCGGTATAGGCCAGCACCAGCGGACCTACGCCCTTGGCATCGTTGCAGACCACCGGCTCGCTGAAGTAGTAGGCCAGCGAGCCATCACGGTGATCCTTGCCGCCCAGACCTGCCACAAGGCAGATGCCGTCCAGCTGCAAGCTGCCGTCCGGGTTCTTGGACAGGTACCGGTCGCAGGTGCCGTAGAAGGCCTTCTCTGCCCATGCAGCCATCCGCTTAGGCAGGTAGCCCAGACGCACGCCCTTGAGCACTGCGTAGGCAAACAGGGCGGTGCCGCTGGTCTCCAGATAGTTGCCCTCGGCTTCCGGGTGGTCGATGACCTGCCAGAACATTCCGCTCTGCTCGTCCTGGAACTTGTGCATATCCTCCACGGTCTGCTTGAGCATGGCCATGATGCCGCGGTACTCGTTGTACAACTGCTCATCCATGCGCTCCAGCACGTCCACCATCGCCACAAGGAACCAGCCCATGGCGCGCAGCCAGAAGTTGGGGCTGCAGCCGGTCTCGGGGTCTGCCCAGTACATCTGGCGGCTCTCATCGTAGCCGTGGTAGTATAGGCCGGTCTTTTCGTCCCGCATGTGCTTTTTGATGTTCATGAACTGCTTGTAGCTGTCGATACAGCCCTGCATCTTGTTAAAGCGGGTCTCGTACTCCATGTAGAAGGGCTGTGCCATATAGGTGCCGTCCAGCCACACCTGCCACGGGTAGATGTCCTTGTGCCAGAAGTTGCCCTCCTTGGTGCGGGGCTGGGTGAGCAGCTGGCTGCGGATGGTGTCAATGGCCCGGCGGTACTTCTCATCCCCGAAGATGTCGTACAGGGTGAACAGGTTCTTGCCCTGATTCACATTGTCCAGGTTGTACTCCTTGGGGTCATAGGTCTTGATGGAGCCATCCTCCTGCACAAAGAAGTCGATGAAGTCCTTGGAGAAGCTCAGGTACTTCTCGTCCCCGGTGGTTTTGTACAGGCTCAGGCAGGCCGTGATCATGCAGCCGTCGATGTAGTTCCACTTGTTGGGCTTGCCGCTGCGCACCTTTTCAATGTTCCACATGGGGGCTTCGGCACTGGAATTGGCGATCAGGTAGTCCACATAGTCGCCCAGCAGGGTGAGAATTTCTTCATGGGTCATGGGTCAGTCCTCCTCGAAATGGCCGACATTGGCAAAGCGCAGGCGCTCGCCCTCGTAGCCGGTGATCTTGACGTTGTGCAGGTCGATCTCCTTGACGTTCTCCGCGTAGATGGCCAGCTTTTTCACGTTGGGGCGGTTGTCCGCCATGGCGGCCTGACCGGCTTCGGCGTTGGGGTCAAAGGTGATGGTGACATTCTTCATGGAGATGCGCTCGATGGGCTGCTCAGGCAGGCCGTCGAAGTAGCAGCCCGCGAACTGTGCGTCGGTGGCCACGATATCCTCCATGGTCAGGCTGCCCAGCTTGGGGGTGTACTCATCCACCGGCATAGCATCGCGGCACTGGACATAGGGGCTGTGGCCGTCCGGGTCACAGAAATAGAACATGTTGATGACAAAGGGAGCCTTGACACCGCGCATCTCCACGTTGCGGAACACCAGCCCGTCGATGACGGCGGTGTTGCCGCGGCCGCGGCGGGTCTTGACGCGGAGGCCGCGGTCGGTGTGGTCCATCAGGCACTGGGTCACCACCATATCCTTCACGCCGCCGCTCATCTCGCTGCCGATGACGATGCCGCCGTGACCCTTGTCCAGCAGGCAGTTGCGGATGACGGTGTGCTCGCAGCTCTTCTTGAGCTTCATGCCGAGGAAGACCTTGCTGGCCTTCATGGCGATGCAGTCGTCACCCACATGGATGTTCATGCCGATGATGCGGATATACTCGCAGCTCTCGGGGTCGATGCCGTCCGTGTTGGGGGCGTTGTAGGGGTTGTTGATGTTGACGTTCAGCAGATCAAGATGCTTGACGAAGATCGGGTGGATGGTCCAGGAGTAGCTGTTCTGCACCGTGATGCCGTGCAGGCAGACGTTCTCGCTGTCCACCGCAGCCACGGCGCGGGGACGCCATGCGATGCGCTTGACCTTGGGGTTCACCCACCAGTCGCCGTTCTGGGCATCGCAGTCCAGCGTGCCCTCGCCGGTCACCACCACGTCGTGCACCTGAGTGATGTTCAGCAGACCGGCAAAGCTGTCCAGCGGGTTGCCCTCCCAGCCGGTCAGGTAGTACTCGTCCACCTCGTTCTCGCTGAGCAGCACGCCGGGCAGAATGGGGTAATGGGTGCGGTCGTTATCGCCCAGCAGCACAGCACCCTTTTCCAGATACAGCGTGGTGTTGCTCTTCATGAACAGGCTGGCGGTGCGGTAACGGCCGGCGGGCACATACACCGTGCCGCCCTTGGGGCAGGTAGACAGCGCTGCCTGCAGCCGCACAGTGTTGTCGGTCTCGCCATCGGCCACCAGACCGTAGCGGGCAGCATCCACGAAGAAGGTCTCAGCCTCGGTGGTGAAATCCAGCTTCAGGGTCTCGCCCTCTGCCTGCACCTCCACCGTATAGGTGGTGCCGGGCAGCAGGGAGAACAGGGAGAACACGTTGGTGTTGCAGGCTTCGTATATCGTCTTGCCGTTCAGGGCAACGGTAAAGGGGTGTGCCGGACGGTAGCACAGCTCGTTTTCCAGCTCGAAAACGGCGCTGCGGGTCATGGAACGGATCAGGGTCAGATTCATGCGAAATAACCTCCTGTGAGTTTGTCTTGCCCCCACGGGGCAGACGTGGTATCATGAGGAAAAGCGCTCTCCCGGCGACTGGGAGGGCTGTTTCCGGAAAGGATGCGCAAAATGAAAGCGGAACGGGAAAAGATCAACGCCAAGGTAAAGGCAGACACCGTGCGGCTGACCGGCGGCAAGCTGGAGCTGACGGCAGACGAGGAGATGTGCACCTTTCTGCTGGTAAGCGAGGGCAGCTGCACCCTGCAAATGGGGGAAAAAAGTCTGCTGCTGAACCCCGGCAGCGCACTGCTGCTGGGTGCGGGGGATGCGGTGCTCTCTGCCGCCGGTGCAGCCGTACCGGAGCTGGTAGGCTGCCGGTTCCCGCTCAGTGCCCTGCACGAGCTGCGCAGCACCGCCCAGCGGGATTTTGTCCGGCTGTTCGTGCCCGGTGAAGCCACGGTGCTGTACGGCCCGGTGCCGTGGACACGCCGCCTGCGCACCCTGCTGGAGATGATGCGCACCGCCATGCCGGAGCAGGACTACCCCGGCGGGCTGTACCTGCTGCTGATCCTGCACTATGTAGAGCAGGAGTGCCTTGCCGAGAGCAGCGCCGTGGCGCGCCCCCGCAACGAGACCGTTGAGCAGGTGTGTGCCTACCTTGCCGCCAACTACCGGCAAAAGTTCTCTCTTACCGAGGTAGCGGCGCGGTTCTACCTTTCCCCTTACTATCTCAGCCGCCTGTTCCGGCGGGTGACCGGGCAGTCCATCGTGGACTACCTGAACAACCGCCGCATCGAGTCTGCGCAGAAGCTGCTGGAGAGCACCGAGCTTTCCATCAGCGCTATTGCCGAGCAGACCGGCTTTGCCAGCGCCGCCCACTTCCGCCGCGTGTTCCGCGAGGTGACGGATATCAGCCCCCTGCAATACCGCAAAAAGCAGCAGAAATGATGCACCTACCAAAACACCCCCTGTGCCATCCGTTGGGAGCAGCACAGGGGGTGTTGGTCTTGGTCAGATGTTCTTATGGCGCATTAGCCCTTGACGGCACCTGCGGAGATACCTTCAACGAACTGATCCTGTGCACAGAAGAATACGATCAGCTGCGGCAGGATGGAGATGAGGGACAGAGCAAGGATCTTGTTCCAAGCAAAGCCGGTATCACCGTCCATGGACAGCTTGACGAACAGGGACATGGGGTACTTTGCAGGGGTCTGGACGTAAAGCAGGGGACCCATGAAGTCGTTGCAGCTCCACATGAACTGGAACAGTGCGCAGGACACCAGAGCGGGCATCAGCATGGGGACGATGACCTTGTACAGGGTCTGGAAGGAGGAGCAGCCGTCGATGGCGGCAGCCTCGTCCAGGTCGCGGGGGACGTTGCGCATGAACTGCACCAGCTGGTAGACGAAGTAGGTCTCAGTTGCGAATGCGCAGTGGACCCAGATGGCCAGATAGAACGGGCTGTTGACCCAGCCGAACTTGGTGTACAGCAGGAACTGAGGCACGTTCAGGACGACCTGAGGCAGGAACAGGGTGGCCAGCATGATGCTGAACAGGATCTTCCGGCCCGGGAAGTCGAAACGGCCAAAGCCGTAGGCTGCAATGCAGGAGGAGACCACCGTGCAGATGACCTTGGGCAGAACATAAGAATAAGTGTTCAGCATGGCCTGCAGGATGTTGATGGAACCGCCGAAGTTGTTCAGCGCGTTCTTGTAGCCCTCCAGAGTGGGGTTCTTGATCCACAGGCCGATGCCTGCAAAGATCTCGCTGTTGTCCTTAAAGGTAGCGCTGATCATCCACAGCAGAGGATAGATCATGATGATGCCAACCAGGATCAGCACGAAGTACTTAAAGAAGGTTGCGATCTTATTCGATGCTTTCATTCCCATATTGGTCACCTTACCTTTCATCCGAGTAGTAGACCCACTTCTTCTGGCTGGTGAACGCAATGATCGTCAGGATGCAGACGATGATGAACATGATCCATGCCAGAGCAGAAGCCATGCCCATGTCGTAGGACTTGAATGCGTAGTTGTAAACCAGCAGGGAGATCAGGGTAGTGGAACCACGGGGACCACCGTTGGTGATGATGTAGGGGCCGTTGAACTCCTGGAAAGCCTGGCAGATCTGAGTGACCAGGTTGTAGAAGATGATGGGGGTGATCATCGGAACAGTGATGGAGAAGAACTGACGCCACTTACCGGCACCGTCGATGGTAGCAGCCTCGTACAGGTCTGCGGGCACGCCCTTCAGTGCAGCAAGGAACAGCACCATGGCGGAGCCGAACTGCCATATACGCAAAAAGCAGATGATCCACAGTGCGTAGTTGGGGTCAGACAGCCACTCGGGGCCCTGCACCGCACCAAAGGTGACAGCGCGCACCACGGTGTTCAGCAGACCGTCCACGCTGAACACAGCCTTCCACAGCACAGCGATAGCCACAGAGCCGCCCAGAATGGAGGGGATGTAGTACACGGTGCGGAACAGGTTGACGCAGGCGATCTTGAAGTTCAGGATGTAGGCGATGAACAGCGCGAAGATCAGCTTCAGGGGCACGGTGATAAAGGCGTACTTGAAGGTGATGATCAGCGCCTTGGTGATCTTTTTGGTGTGGAATGCGGTAATGTAGTTGGCCAGACCAACAAAGCTGGTACCGTCCTTGAAGAAGTTCATATCGGTAAAGCTGTAATACAGCGACTGACCGAAGGGGAACGCCTTAAAGACGAGAAAGCCGATGATCCAGGGGATCAGGTAAAACAGACCCTGATACTTATCGACCCATTTCTGGAACGGAGTTCGTGCGCCTGCGGGCGCATTACTTTTTTTCATCCGAAGTCCTCCTTTTACAGGATTTTGAAGCAGACAGTGCAGCAGGTCACAGACCGGTAACGATTCATTCAAGGTTTGATAACCATTCTCCGAAAAAACAAGGGCACCTGTCGTACGGGCGGCAGATGCCCCTATTTCATTCAGAGTATCGCTGCCGGTTCAGGCTGCTGTCAGTGCGGTAAGCTTAGCCGACGGTGTAGCCAACAGACTCCATGCCGTCCAGCAGGGTCTCAACAGCCTCTTCGGGGGTCTGATCGCCGTAGTCGATGTTGTCGAACACTTCCTGATAGATGCCGGTGCCGGAAGCCTTCAGGTCGTTGTTCTCGAACAGGGGATCCAGCTTGTTGGTGGTGAATGCCATGACCTTGGCATTTGCGTCAGCAACCAGGCTCTTGACAGCGCCGGCGTCCTGAGCAAACTTCAGGCCAGCCTTGGAAGCGGGGATGCCGCACTCAGAACCCATGATGGAAGCGCCCTTCTCCTCGTTCAGCAGGAAGTTGATGAGGGTAGCTGCCTCTGCGGGATGCTCGCAGGTCTTGGTGATGGCCAGACCCATGGAGACCTTGGAGAAGCCGCCGTTGTAATCGCCGAACTTGATCTCCTCGCCCACGGTGAAGCCAGCCTTGTTCTCCTCGTCCAGAGCGTCAGCGTACTTGGTAGCGGAGGAGTCCCACTCGAAGCAGCCGGCCAGCTTGCCGGTGATCCACTCGGTGGACTGGTGAGCGGCGTTGTCGCCGTTGGAGCCGTAGTAGGTGGGCAGGCTCATGATGACGTGGCCCTCGACCAGGCTCTTGATGAAGTCGATGCCCTCAGCGATCTGGTCGGCATCGTAGTTCAGGGTAGAGGTGGTGGGGTCTGCCCAGTCCTTGCCGTACTTGGACTCGAGGTAGAACACCATCAGGATCATACGGTCGTATGCGCCCAGGTGCATGGGGTAGTAATCGTTGCCCAGCTTCTCCTGGAAAGCCTTACCGGCAGCCATCAGATCGTCCAGAGACTTGGGAACTTCGGTGATGCCAGCCTTATTAAAGGTGGTCATGTTCCAGTAGAAGATACGGCCGGTCATGGAGACGGGCACGCACTGCTGGCTGTTGGCCACATAGCAGGCGTCCATAGCAGCGGCATCCCACTGGGTCAGGTCGATGAACTTGGAGGTGGTGTTCAGGTCCACGAACTTGCTGCCGTCAGCAGAGTAGTTGTACAGCCAGTTCCAGTTCACCTGGCAGACATCCTGAGCGTTGCCTGCGATGAAGGCAGCAGCCATCTTCTCTTCCCAGCCGGACCATGCGGCGAAGGTGGGCTCCACGGTGATGTTGGAGTGCTCAGCCTGGAAAGCCTCCAGAGCGCTCTGGTAAGCAGCGTGACGGCTGTCGCCGCCCCACCAGCTGATGCTCAGGTTGACGGGGCCGTCAGACAGAGCCAGACTCTCATCTGCAGAAGCAGCGGGAGCCTGAGAAGCAGCAGCGGAAGAAGCGGTGGAAGAAGCAGCGGAGCTGCCGCCGCAAGCAGCCAGCAGACCTGCAGCACCGACAGCGCCGGTAGCCATCAGGAAGTTACGACGAGAAATTGCCTTGCTCATTTTTGTTCTCCTCCTAATAGAAAACATCTTCATGTAGGGGGTCTGCACATATCCCCCTTGTATACAATTATGATAACAAAAGCCACCGAAAAAAGAAAGATGCAATTTACAGTGATACAGGATAAAAACATACAAATATTGCTCTTGTTTTTGAAAGAGATTCGACGTCCTTGCCGAAATGAATAAACTTGCGCTGAAAAACTGTGCAACTTGTATACTTCAATGACTTGCATAAAAATCTGGGATGCAACATGGGAAGAACGGCAAAAATTTCAATAATTCCTGTTACATTTACCGTTCTGCCTGTAATTTTTTTTGCTCTGCCGCCCCCCGCTGCTCTCTTCTTTTCCCACTCCCTCCCCCCTCTGTCGAGTAATTGCCCAGCCCGAACTGATATATCAATAGCGCAAAAAACGTGCGTATTTCGCCCAGTTGATATATCAGTAGCCGCGAAACGCAGCAAATTAATATATCAGTCTGTATACAGCCTGTTGGGGATACCCCTTCCGTCTGCTCACTGTGTTCGCAGCCACCTTCCCCAAGGGCAGCGTCCTCGCCCTCTCAGTCACCTGCGGTGACAGACTCCCCCTTTTGTCGCTGCGCGACATCTTCCCCCGGAACGGGGGAAGTCTTTCCTCA
>OHOK01000347.1_pt1 | contig 25950 bp, 27 predicted proteins | sample 1569731 | NCBI WGS metagenome assembly OHOK01 (sample SAMEA3879559, study PRJEB24766) | human gut metagenome | biome: human-associated habitat; feature: feces | place: USA | collected 1985/1987
GTTGTATCAGGATTATTGATAAAAACTCAAAGGGGTGTTATTGCTGAATAGTTACCTTGTTGTATTTGTTGGGTACTTTGATGATCCCTTCAACAAATGAATATGAGGGACACGGTATTTCTGCATTTGGAAATATAGTTCCTATAACCATAGTTTTTATGGTTTTCGTATTTGCGATTAGATTTATACATAAAGATATATCATTAAAACTGTTTGTTGTAGTTTCTGTATTGGCAGTGTTCTTAGTTGTAGTTAGTGCTACCAGAAAAGCATTTGGTGGATTATTCATAGTGCTACTTTTTACTTATCTTTCTAAAATGCAGAAATTCTCATTTAAGACATTTTTTGTTTCTGTGCTGGTAGGATTGATATTATATGCTTTATCAGACACTTTTATCTCGTCAGATCTATGGGAAAGATTTTATAGAACTAACGAGCAGTCTGCGGTTGGCGATTATGATGATAATTTATTTCTCTCGTTAATGGATGACCGAGCTATTATGTATGTTACAGGTTGGGATGTCTTTTTGGATAATTTATGGCTTGGAATTGGGTTGAGAAATTATTTGAATTTAGGATATTCTGCTTATACATTGCATACGGAATATATGGTGCAATTAACGGAGTGTGGAATTGTTGGCTCGTCTCTTTTTCTCTGGTTTTATTTAAAGATGGCAAAAGGATTAATTAGGAAGGCCAAATGGCATTCCTATGAAGCGTTAGTTTATTTAGGTGGATATGTGACAATCATTTTCATGTCATTCACAACTTGGACATACAACCAGCCTGTATTTTGGATATGTATAGGTTTAATTTTGGCGTACATTAAAAAACAAAAATATGAGAATTGCTATTGTAGATCGTAAAACTTCTTTTTCAGATCGTTGGTTATTATATTGTAAGGGCCAAGGTATAGACTATAAAATAGTAGATCCATACCGAAACGATATAATTCAGCAAGTAGAAGACTGTGATGCTCTGATGTGGCATTTTCACCAGTCTAACTATAAGGATATGCAAATGGCAGTGGCTTTATTGACATCTGTCAGTAAAAGTGGAAAAAAAGTATATCCAAATCCTGATACATGTTGGCATTTTGATAATAAGGTAGCCGAGAAATATTTATTAGAAGCAGTGGATGCACCTCTTGTGCGTTCCTATGTGTTTTTCACGAAACGTGAGGCTATGGAGTGGGCCAAAGAAACAAGTTTTCCAAAGGTTTTTAAGCTTAAGGGAGGAGCAGGGGCTTGTAATGTTAAACTTGCACATACTCGAGACGAAGCTGTTGCTTTGATACAAAAAGCCTTCGGAAAAGGTTTTTTACAATACGACTGGCATAGTACTTTTAAAGAACAGCTAATAAAGTATAAGGCGGGTAAAGTGTCTGTCCGTGATGTGTTACGCTACAAAACGTTATCCTACGGAATACGCTCATTATCGCCAAAACGAGATTGGATATATATATTTTCAGGATTTTATCCCGGGAAATAAGTATGATGTTCGTGTGTGTATTGTTGGTAATAAAGCTTTTGCCATTAGACGTAATTGTCGTAAAAATGATTTTAGAGCGTCAGGAAGTGGTGATATAGTCTATGATGTTAACCAAATTGATACAAGGTGTGTAGAGATTGCTTTTGATCTGAACAAGAAACTCAAATGTCAGAGTGTAGGTTTTGATTTCGTCTTTGATGCAAATGAAAATCCGCTGATTATTGAATGTAGTTATGGATTCACAGCTAAAGTCTATGATGCTTGTGAAGGATACTGGACGACAGACATGAAATGGCATGCTGGTTGCGGATTTGATTTTTGTGGTTGGATGGTTGAAGATCTAATTAGCGAACTGCATCATGAATAAAAAGGTAATTATTTGGAACACAGGTATTGATGATCTTGTTTCAGGAAAAGGAACTGTAGGAGGACTTACTGTTCAACTGTATTTTTGGGCGAAAACATTTGTCTCAAAAGGATGGAGCGTTTTTTCTTTTTCAAATAATAAAACATGTTGTATTGAAGGAATTCATCTTTTGCGTTTTAAAAAATATAGGTATGTAGATGTTATCTATAATTTCTTTTTTAGTCTATATGTATTACTTTGTTTCCGTCCCGAAATAGTTGTATTCAGAGGTGCTGATCGTAGTTTGTTTTGGGTTGCGTTGTTAGCCAAAATAGTACATGCGAAATGCATTCTATTTGGTGCTTCAGATGCGAATTTTGTTCCTGGAAAAGATATATTGGTGGGTAATAAAATAAATACTATGCTCTATCGTCATTCTTTATCCTTTGTTTCTCATGTCATAGTTCAGAACGAAAATCAAAAGAGAACTTTGTTGGCGAATTATAATAGGGGGAGTCTTATAATTCCTAATATTTGGCCAAATACGCCTGCAGTGTCCGAAGCAAATATAAAGTATGATGTGTTGTGGGTTGCAAACATGCGTAGGTTAAAGCGGCCAGAATGGTTTATTTCACTTGCAAAAGAGATGTCAAACTATAAATTCGCAATGGTTGGTGGAGTAACTTTTGGGGACAGGGATTATTTCCTTCAAGTCAGACAAAAGGCGAAGAGTATCGATAATCTTAGTTTCTTGGGATCTATGCCATTTGAAGAAGTTAATAATTTGTTCGGAAAAGTGAAAGTTTTAGTTTGTACGTCTGAGTATGAGGGCTTTCCTAATACCTTTTTGCAGGCATGGTCAAATGGTATTCCTGTTGTTTCAACAGTTGATCCTAATCATCTTTTGTCTTCTAGCTTTTTAGGATACTTTGTAAAAACCCAAAATGAACTTCATTCCAGAGTGGAACAGTTGCTTGAAGATCAATCTAGGTATAAAACTCTGTCTAAGAATATTAAAGAATATTTTGAAAGAAGCCATTCTGCAACAATAGCTTTTGAACATTTAATGAGTTACATCGAATAGTAATGGCGCTATTGAATAGAAGTTTACACATTCTATTGTGTATTTTTATATGATGCTTCATGCGATTATATTGTACTAGTCGATAATAATTGGTAGAAATGCAGATAAATAAGATAAAAATACTATTCTTTTTGTTTGGGGGAGTTGGAGGAGCAGAGCGTATGACCATAAATATAGGGAAAATGCTCCCGTCTGAACAATTCGAAGTGAAGTTTGTAGTTTGTGGACGTATGACACAGATACTACAATTTATCCCAACGAGCTATGAAGTAATTAGAATCCCATGGCATAACATTCATGTGTTTTCTCGATTCAGAATGTCATGTGTGATCTTAAAGGAAAAGCCAGATTTCGTATTCGCGTCTACAATGAGTTTAAATGTTCGTCTGATACAATGTGCCAAATGGTGTGGCGTTAAAAGTATAGTACGTAACGACTCTATGCTACGTTATATAACTAGTCGTAAATTTTTGTTTCAATTGTCCAAGCGATATCAGTCTGCTTATCATGTGATTGCCCAACAGGAAGAGATGCAGCAAGAACTGATAAAACTTGTAGGGACTAACGACAGGCATATTGTTTGTTTGCATAATCCTATAGACATTAACACAATAAATCAAAAGATAACAGAAGAAAATCCATACCCTCAAGATAACACGATTAAGTATTTGTTTGTTGGCAATTTCTCCATACATAAAGCGCATGATGTTCTTATTGAAGCTTTTAGAATAGTACATAGCCACAATTTGAACACTCATTTATACCTGGTGGGCAAAATAGGTTCTCAACATTCTAATTATCAAAAAATCGTCAAGATGGTACAAGGGTGTGGATTGCAAGAATATGTGCATTTTGTGGGAGAGCAGATTAATCCATATAAGTGGATACTTCATTGTGACTGCTTTGTGCTACCATCGCGATTAGAAGGGTTGCCTAACGTCTTGCTAGAAGCAATGTATTTAAAGCGACCCGTTGTAGCTTCGGTTTGTATTCCTGTCATTGATCGCATGGTCGAAGAAGGTTATAATGGATACAAGGTAAAACCAGACCAGCCAGAGGCGATGGCTGAAGCTATGGAAAAAGCTTTGAAACTTAGAGATTTTAAAATGACCTTTCCTACGGCAAAAGTTACTGACTTTATTAGTTTATTTGAATAGTATGGCTAAAGTTTTGATAATCTCTACATCTCGTAAAACTCGAGGTGGAATTACAGCTGTTTTGAAAGCTCATGAGAAAGGTGAGCAGTGGAAGAAGTTTCATTGTCATTGGGTTCAAACGCATCGTGACGGGAATAATATTCGTAAGCTGGCATATCTTGCCTTTGTGTGGCTGGATTTTCTAGTAAGGATTCCATTCTATGATATAGTGCATGTACATTTTAGTTTGGGGACTACGGCAAGAAGAAAAGTGCCTTTCGTAAAGATTGCAAAGGCATTAGGCAAGAAGATTATTATCCATTTACATTGTGGTAGTCAAATACATGAAATTTGGAATAAGGACTATGATTATCTTTTTTCGGTTGCAGATGTTGGTTTGCTTCTATCGGATAACCTTTTACATATGGTAGAGGAGCATACTGGTAGCGGACATGATTATCGCGTATGTTATAATCCATGTCCACAAGTCAGTAAAAAACCTGTTTTGCAAAAGAAGAAACAGATACTTTTCTCAGGTACTCTTTGTGCGGGTAAAGGTTATCAAGATTTGATTCGCTCGTTTGCTAAGATTGCTAGCAAGCATACTGATTGGAAGATTATTTTTGCAGGAAACGGCGAAGTGGACAAAGGAAAGAGAGTTTCTAAAGAATTGAAAATTGCTAATCAAGTAGAGTTTCTAGGATGGGTGTCTGGAGAGGAGAAAGATAAAGTCTTTCGTGAATCCATGATTTTTTGTCTTCCCAGTTATGCAGAGGGCTTCCCTATGGCTGTTCTTGATGCGTGGGCATATGGCCTTCCTGTTGTAACAACTCCTGTCGGTGGAATTCCTGATGTGGCTATAGATGGAGAGAATATGCTTCTCTTTAATCCTGGTGATATCAACTCGCTTGCTGGGCAGTTGGAAAGGTTGATGGTCGACGAAGAGCTGCGTAGTCGTATATCCTTAGCTTCAGTTGAATTTGCCGAAGGTAAATTTAACTTAGACACTATCAATAAACAAATAGGTGAATTGTATAAAACATTATGTGATTAAGTAGATAAATAAAAATGAAGAATGTGTCTTTTCTGTGGCTGGGGGGGGGGTAAAACTCAGCCTCTCATTTTCCTATATATGGGATTTACTATGGGCTCCAATTTGGAAAAAGTGTATGAAGCATTGTGGCAAAAATGTTTTTCTACGTCCTGTTTCTTCAGACATTAAAGGACTCTATAATCTTTCTATAGGCGATTTTACATTAATTCCTAAAGGTTCCACTTTTTACTGTACGCGAGCAGAGCTAACGATAGGGAAAAAAGTAATTTTTGGTCCCAAACCAACAATTATAACAGGCGATCACCGTATAGACCTCATTGGTAAATACATTATAGACGTTGGAGATGATGAAAAATTGCCAAATCAAGATGCTCCAGTTGTGATAGAAGATGATGTTTGGTGTGGTGCCAATGTTACAATATTGAAGGGTGTGACAATTGGACGTGGAAGTGTGGTGGCTGCTGGGGCTATTGTCACGAAGAGTTTTCCTCCTTATAGTATTATTGGAGGAGTACCTGCAAAGTTAATTAAAATGCGCTTTTCTCCAGAAGAGATAGAGCGTCACGAAGCATTATTGTAGAGTAAGTATTCGGTGAAAGCCGTATTGTGCGCCTAGAAAAAGTTTCGCACTTTTGCACCGTGATTTTAAAATGTTCAAATTATGGTACAAGGCATGAAAGCATTCAACAACAGCAAGCCAAAGTTCGCCGAGGTTGTGATCGGTGACCATGAGGCGAAAGAAATGCGTGTTGCGGCGAATAGTCGCCCCTCCCGCAGTCCTTATCTAAAACTGGTCTATCCCAATGGCGGGCTTGAGCGAAACCCCACAGCTGTCCCAGACGGCGTTGCTCTTCTACCAAGATCCCTATCTCGTGGAGGAGATGATCAAGGAGAAAGGGTTGACTGGCGAGGAAAAGACCAGGTTCAGGCAAGAGCATGCGGGTCCTATATGGGAAACCTTCCTGGCCTGGGCGGCGAATACGATTCTCGACGTGCCAAAGGACAGCCTAATCTTCAGGGCGCTGAATTACCTGCTTCGCAACTATGATGAGTTGACCCATTACATGTCTATCGACAACACGGATACTGAAAGGTTGATCCGTGACATGGTGATGGGCAAGAAGTCTTATTTGTTCTGCCGAGACTTGGATGACTGCAGGCGGGCAGCGATGATGTACTCATTGTTTGGTGCTTGCAAGGTACTGGGTAAAAATCCGGAGCGTTGGCTCTCTTATGTGCTGAAAAACATAAAGACGACGTCCAAGGATAAACTTGATACTCTTCTTCCTGAGTTTTGGGAAGGCGAGGGATGATAAACATGAATTAAAATTTTAGTCAAATCAAGGTGTACTCCCCATTGGCATGAGCTGGTGGAGTGCAAAACCTCCTATGCTTGTCTCAAAATAGGCAATGACAATGCCGCCGTGTAAAGTTACTGCTTTATTTGAGATCATGTAATACGGTGTTCACCGAATACTTACCTAAAAACGATAGTATTTCATTTTTTTAGAACTTCAACGCGTAACGGCTTGAAAAATAGCGGGGTGCTATGTTGAGTGCAATACTCGCAGAAAACTTACCTTACAATTATGGTGACAATTGAGCAGGGAAAAATAACGATCTCAAGGGTTGTTAGACATGTTTGCGGTTATTTGAGTATGGACGAGTCCTCTATTAGGATTATTTATGCTCCTTGTGTAGAGCCCTTAGGTCTGTTCATAAAAACGATGACGGTACTGGAGGATGATTCGATAGTAATCGGTGAGGACGCCCTTGCAAAATGCAGTTGGCAAGGTTTTACGTCGTTGCGCAGTGATTTATATGCTTGTGTTAGATTCATTGCCAAAAGGAGAGAAAGGGGAGGCTGGTTGGGGTGGAACGAAGCGGCCTTCGACGCTGACGCTTTCAGTTCTGCTATTTTGTTTTTGGATGGCAACCAGCTTCCATGTCCAAAGGGTGTGGATGTAAACTGTCTATTTGGTGGCGCATTGGCCGTACTCTCGAATGAGTTTGGTATGGATTGTACGTTGATTGAAATGCCAACCGAGCCGTATGATGATGCAAGCTTTTACAAAATACGGTTGTCTCAGAAAAATCGCTTGGAATTGCTCCAAAATTTTTTGCAGCCAGTCCCATTTTGTGCTCGATTTCCCCAAGGAGAAGAAAAAGGTACTCGGAGTAATCCTTTTGACAATGTCAATCATGCGGTCGAGTATTTGAAAGCAGTAGAGAAAGAGGCCTTTGAACGAGATACAAGGATACAAGATATTACCAATATGCGTTATTTCTATGATACAAACTATCAGATGTTTCGCATCTTATGGGCTTCTCCGTATGTGGCAAACCAGAAGAATACTTTTCCAGCTAGTTCTTTTATAATGTCACAACTAGAACCGTTACCTCATTCAAAATACAGCAACTACTTCTATTGTCTAAAGCCAAACCTATATAAACGCAAATTTTTATATCGCGGGCAAAGTGATTGTTATGATGGTCTTCCGTGTGTTCCTAATATGTTCAGAAGTGGCGAGCATAATGCGGCTAGGTATTATTTGGACTATATGATTTTTTCGCAGGAATTGGAGTTGGTCGTTAAATCTCATCCTATTGTACGATTGCTGGAAAAAGGGATAGAGATAAAGCATGATGTGTTTAGAATCAGAATGCACTACTCGGGATTGGCACAGCATTATTACAATAAGTCTGATTATTTGGATTTTACATCAAATATTGACGTTGTAAGGTTTTTTGCAACAACAAACTATAAAGATGAAAAGTATTATCCCAATGAAGATGTGGATAAGATAGGTGTTATCTATTATTATGAATTAAAGTATCCAGAAGCTTTCCAACAACATAATGGATATGCTATGAAAAATATTGGGAAGCAGGTCTTTGTGAGAAGTGGATTGCAGAGCGGCTTTTTGCTGGAAATGGCGAAAGGGGTTGATCTAAAGAAAGATGTAGATGAAGTACATGCCGTTTACTTCAAACATAATAAAGAAATATCTAAACAGGTATTCAAGGATTGCAACAATGGTGAGATCTTTTTTGCAGATGATTTGTTGCAGCATGCATGGAGGGACCGACTGAAAAAACGTTTTGAGGACAAAGTTGTCTCAAAGGCTGCAGTTTTATTGAATGTAAGTAGAAATAAGGAGGAAAGTGAGGAGAGTATTACAAACAAATTGTCAGCATTGGGTATAAAAGTTGATGACTTTGTGCCTGAATTTACCAGAGAGGAGTTGAAGGTTTTTTATTCTCAAATTGATAAATGGTGGGACGAGTTTTGCGATGATATCCATTTTGCCGATCCTGAAGATGATATTTACAGGCAAGAAATGAAAGATCTAATAAGGAACCCAAAATACAAATGGGCTTTCGAATACAAATGATAATGGACATAGGTTAGCGGAATAGCATGGTTTATTTGGGTAAAACAAAAGAGTTCTATCGTGTGTGGAATAGCAAGAAACGTAAGGGGTGAGTCGTGGTGTTTAGCTGTATTTTTGTATGATAAAAAATCCGTTTTCAGTTTTTGATTTCTTCGGGTATGTTATTCCTGGAGCATTTGCTTTGATAGCTGTGTTTTATTTTATTAAAATGGAACCGTTGAATTTTACTGATCCGATGTCTTTGGGAGAAGTTATTGCAACGGTGAAGAGGTGGCTGATGGTGTCGGAGTCGATTGTTTCATGTTCTGTGTTTTTGATATTGTCGTACATCGTGGGACATCTGGTCGCTTATATATCCTCTATTACAATAGAAAGATTTCTAATATGGTGGTATGGTTATCCTTCTGAGTTTTTGTTGACCGAAGAGGGCAGGTGGTGGCATGTGTGTCATGACGCAAGATCAATGCTTAATAATAAAAAGCATCATTATATAAGAGATTTCTTGAGGACCTATTCATTACGTATAGTCGTGTCGCTCCTGTTATTTCCTATTCTTATACCTACTTTGCTAATGAAAATATTGGGGGGCGATGGATTCTTAGTAAAAACGCTTGATGCATATTTAAAAGATATAATATTATGTAAGCGAAAAGCCTTGGCAAGGCATTTGCATCTTCCTGATTCTGCACATTACGACAAGGTGGATTATCATAGAGTTATCTATCATTATGTATATGAAAAGGCCGGTAGTCATCGGCAAAAAATGGACAATTATGTGGCGTTATATGATTTTTTGCGTTCACTTACTCTGATATTTGTTGGCATTTTTATGTACGTTATGACATCTGTTGGGTGTGGTGATTGTCAGGTTGGTCCTTATTATTGGTGGTCTCTTTTAGGGCTTATGGTAGTGACCTATTTGTTTTATATGGGATTTTTTAAGTTTTACCGTAGATTTACACTGGAAGCATTCATGTGTTTGGTGTCAATCTCAGAATTGGAGTAATAATGCATTGTTATATTGTGTTGTATGATTTGTGTAAGCCAGGACAGAATTATGAACGGCTGTATGCGCAACTGAGAAATTATGAAAGATGGGGACGATTGACGGAGTCGGCATGGGCGATTGTCACTTCGAGAGACTACATTCAATTGAGAAATGAATTGAAAATGTGTATTGATGAGGATGATCGGCTACTCGTGGTTCGAAGCGGTCAGGAAGCTGCTTGGAATAATTTGATGGCTTCAACTGAATGGATTAAAGAAAATCTAGTATTGTAAGGGTGATGAAAGGGAAGTTTTCTGGCTATTATAGGCAAATGGATTTATCAGTAGTGATAAATTCGAACAAAGTGGTCATTGTTCTCGACTCTTCGGTGCTATGCAATCTTTATGGTCTTCATGATGACGTGTGGATGCCCGTAATTGAGATGATAGGCAAAAAGGAAAATGCTTTATGGATGCCTTACAATTTGGCTTGTGACTACCATCGAGGGATTATTCCTACGTTGAGAAAAAAGATTCAGGAGCTGATCAGTTTGAAGAATAGACTTCGGCAAACTACTGAGATGTTGAAGTCGTTGCCGTTTCAAATTGATGAAAATAATGATTTTGCGAATTTATCGAATCAGTTATCGGAAAAGTTAACTCGTGAAATAGCCTTAATAAGGCAGCGAGGAAAGAAAGATTCGGATATTAGAGAAAAATTGGCGAAGATGTATGAATCGAAGGTGGGTTGTTCGAATAATGACCCTGATCCTCAGTCCTATAATGTGTCTTCTTATAAGGATGCAAATAGAATAGATGCAATTTCTGGAAAAAATACGACTTCAAGCGCATCTTCAACTGTTGATGAACAGCAAGTAAAAAGTCGAAATGATATCATTCTGCATACCCTGATTCAGTTGAGTAAAAGTAAGCAGAAGGATGTGTTATATGTTTATAGTGAACCATCTGAATATTGGTCGGTTTTAATAGATAAAACATCGTTTGGACCTAATCCAGAGCATCAGACATATTTTAAAAAGGAAACAGTAGGACACGATTTTTATTGTTGTACATTTTCATCGTTTATGAATAAGCTTGCGGAGAGCTTGGATAAGAATTTACCAGATAACGTCAAACGTAGTTTGAAAAAATTGTCGTATGGAGCAATGATTCAGAATGATGAAAGTTAAATAAAAAGCTCAGTGTAAATGACGAATAAAGATTTTTACAGAATAGGACGTGTACGTATTTCTGTCACTACAGAGGATCATGCCATTAATATGATAAAAGAGGTCATTCATGCGCGTCAAAAAGGATATGTATGTGTTTCAACTTTGCGTACTGTTCCCATTGCCAATCGAGATGATAGTTATCAGGAGGTGATGGAACATTCGCTGATGAACACACCTGATGGTACGCCTTTGGTGTGGTGTGCGCATTGGTGGGGATTGAAGCAGGTTCAGCGTGCCTGCGGTCCACATATCTTCCCACGTATGTTGAAAGAAAATGATTCCTTATTAAAGCATTTCTTTTTGGGAGATACAGAGGAAACCTTAGAGAAATTGACAAAGAAGGCAACTGAGGAGTTCGGGGCAAACGTGGTAGGTAGCTATTCACCTCCATTCGCTCCACTTGACGAATATGACTATCAAGGAATGGCAAAACAAATAAACGATAGCGGGGCTACAATTGTATGGACGGCATTGCGTGCTCCAAAGCAGGATTTCTTGAATGCAAGACTTGTGCCATACTTGAATGATGGAGTTGTTTGTGTTGGAGTGGGGGCTGCGTTTAGAAGCGTTCTTGGTGAACTAAGGCAACCAGATGGCTTTTTACAAAAGATGGGGTTGGCTGGGCTGCTTTTTAAAAGAAAGGACTCCAGTTGGTGGAATGAAATAAAATGGTATGCTAAGCATGTCAAATATCTGTGTTTTTATTTCTTTGATATAAAATGGAAAAGGTTAATAGGCCGGAAATATTATGAATGTTGAGACATCTCATCAGAGACAAAGTGTCATGATACCAAAGAAGACAGTTTTATTGATTAACGCGGAGGGCGTTCAGGCTATCTGCATGGCTCGTTCGTTGCGTAAGCAAGGACATCATGTTATTGGATTCTGCAATCATAAGATGACGAGCGGATATGCCACAAGATGGTTGAGCGAAAAGCAAGTTTCACCCGATGTGACGTTGCATAGAAATGAGTTTGAGGCTTTTTTGTTTACCTACATCAAAGCTCATAAGGTGGATGCCATCATTCCATTGGCAGATGATGGTGCTGAGTTCTTAAGCAAGAACAAAGAACGTATCGAGGCGATGGGGATTGTTTGTGCTGTCCCGTCTTTTGATGTGTTCAATATTGCTAATGACAAGCAAAAACTTATGGAATTATGCGAGCGGAATAATTTGGCACATCCGAAGACTCGTGAACTGAATCCTAAAGATTTAAAATCTTCTGCCGACTATGTTGGTTTCCCGGCAATGATTAAGCCTAATCTTTCACAAGGGGCAAAAGGAATTGTGAGGGTGGATAACATGTCGGAATTGGAAACGAAATTCCATGATATACACAAGCAATTCGGAGCTTGTACATTGCAGCAATATGTGGACCAGCCTGATTATTACTATAATGTGATGATGTATCGGGACAAACAAGAACAAATCGTTGGACAGACAATCATAAAGATTAGAAGATTTTTCCCTTTGAAAGGTGGAACTAGCTGTTATAGTGAAACCGTGGAGCATCCTTTCCTCTTGAAAGAATGTGAGGAGGTTCTTAATAAGCTTGGTTGGGTTGGCTTCGCTGACTTTGACGTATTGGAGGATAAACATAGCGGAGAACTTAAAATAATTGAGATTAATCCTCGTGTTCCTTCAAGTTTACAAGCAGCATTTGCAGCAGGTATGGACTTTGGGCGAATATTCATGGCTGATATATTTAATGAGCCGATGCCAAAATTTGAGTATCAAACTGGCAAACAGGTTAGATGGATGGGATTGGACGTAATGTGGTTCTTGTTCTCTCCAGATAGATTTAAGTTCAAACCGTCATGGTTCAAGTTCTTTGGTAAAGATGTAAGTTATCATGATGGATCATGGAGTGATCCGTTGCCAATGGTGGCAGGTATGTTCGCAGGAGTCGTGAAATACTTGAATCCAGATTTTAGAAAAGCAAAATTGAAGGGATAGGAGAAAAATGAAAAAAATATTGATAACGGGTGCCAACAGTTTTGTGGGTACTTCTATAGAGCGGTGGTTGATGCGTGAGCCTGATAGTTACAAGGTGGACACGGTTGATACATTGAATGATGTTTGGAAGCAGGCAGATTTCTCACAGTACGACGTTGTTTTTCATGTGGCTGGCATAGCTCATGTGGATCCTAAGCCGGACATGGCTCCTTTGTATTATAAGGTGAATCGTGATTTGACTATTAAGATAGCGAAGCATGCCAAGGAATGCGGAGTAAAGCAATTTGTGTTTATGTCATCGCGTATAGTGTATCATGCAAGTAAATCATTGAAGGGTGATGTGACTACGCGTGACACGAAGCCTAATCCGAACGACTTTTATGGTGACAGTAAGCTGCAAGCAGAGATTGGGTTGAATCAATTGGCTTGCAACTCATTTAAAGTGGCTAATTTGCGTCCTTGCATGATATATGGGCCTAATTCAAAGGGTAACTTCTTGCGGTTGGGATGGCTTGCTACAAAAACTCCTATATTCCCCGCATGGCACAATAAGCGCTCCATGCTGTTTATAGACAATTTGGCAGAGTTTGTAAAGCAAGTGATCGACCGAGAATTGGGCGGCACGTTCTATCCGCAGAATGCCGAGTTGGCTGATACGGTGGAGATCGTGAGGTATTTTGCCAAGAAATATCATCATAAGATTTGGATCAGTAGTTTGTTTAACCCATTTGTTTGGCTCGGCTCTTTTTGCCTGCCCCAGTTGCCAAAGATGTTTGCAAACAGTTATTATGAGCCCGAGATGAGCAGGTATGACTTCGATTACCAAATAGTTAGTTTTGAGGAGTCGCTTAAAGGTTTGGAGATTTCGGATGCCAACAAGAGAATGAAGTAATGACGCCGTTTCAAGAACTCGTACTGATATCTTTGGGCAAACGTGATCGGTTCTCTCGCCGACTGACGGAAGCGGATTGGGCTTTGCTTTATAAGGAGGCTCAGCGGCAGTCGCTTGTTGGTGTTTTGCTTACGGGCGTGGAGAAGGTAGTAGCGTTGGGAGAAACCAAACCAAAGTTCTTGATACAATGGATTGCTCAGGGGATGGCGCTGGAGTCTAGAAATAGACTGCTGGATGTAAGATGTAAAGAGATAACGGATATCTTTAGGGAGTTGGGCCTGCGCAGTTGTGTGCTGAAAGGACAGGGCGTGGCTCGGCTTTATCCAAATCCGTTGCGACGCCAGTGTGGGGACATTGACCTGTGGGTGGAAGGAAACAGGGATGAGATTTATAAGGAGCTGAAAGCAAAATGGAGGGTAGGAGAAACTGTTGTCCACCATGCGGACGTGGAGGTTTTTGCGGATGCGCTGACTGAGATTCATTTTATACCGAGTTTTACATATAGCCCTTTTCTTTTTCGCCGGTATAAGTTCTTTTTTAAGAAGTGGGCGGACAGACAGTTTGCCAATTATGACGAGGCGGCTGGATTTGCCTATCCTACGCCAGACTTCAATGCTGTCTATTCATTGATGCACATCTTCCATCATGTGCTGTATGAGGGAATAGGGCTGCGTCAGTTTCTGGACTACTATTTTATCCTTCGGAGGCTGGACGGGGCGCAACGACGGCAGGTGATGGAGGATTTGAAATATCTGGGTTTGGCGAGGTTTGCTGAGGCTGTGATGTATGTTGAGCAGCAGGTGTTTGGACTGGAGCCGGAATATTGCTTGTGTCAACCGAATGAAAAAACAGGCAAGCGTCTGTTGGAAGAGATTGAACTGGCGGGAAACTTTGGGCAGTTTGACCAGCGCAACCAACAAGTGAACCGCAAAAGCAAACTTGATGTGTATTTGCATAATGTGAAAAGAAACTTTGTGTTCTTTGGCTTTGCTCCAAGCGAGGTGTTGTGGGCTCCGATATGGAAGCCATGTCATTTTGTCTGGAGAAAGATCAAAGGGTATTCTTAATAGATAGCTATAATCATGATTTATAAAGCAATAAAGCGTGTTTTTGATTTCGTCTGTGCCTTTCTTGGCATTGTGGGCACTTCGCCGATATGGATTCTGTCGATAGTCTTGACGGAGCTAAGTGACCCTGGACCTTTGTTCTACTTTGCCAACAGGGTGGGGAAGGACAATAAGAAGTTTAAGATGTGGAAGTTTCGCTCCATGCGTGTGGCAAGAGGGGCGAATGAGGCTTCGTTGCGCCCGGACCAAGATCGAATCTTCTGGTGGGGCAAGATTATGCGTCGATTGAAGATCGACGAGTTGCCGCAGCTGATGAATATCCTGAACGGAACCATGTCGATCGTGGGGCCTCGCCCTGCTGCAGTGGATCAGGTGGATATAACTCGTGGTGGTGAGAATGCCATCGCTGCCACCGTGCCTTGCGGGTTGACGTCGCAGTCGAGCCTGTGGGACTATATCTATGGGGATCAGTTTCCTGATGAGAAGGAGTATTACGAGAAGGTGTTGCCCATCCGACTAAAACTGGATGTGTATTACGTGAAGAACGCTTCGTTCTTTGGGGACATCAAGTTGATCGTTTGGACTGTCATCGCCATCCTCTACACCGCTTGCGGTAAGTATCCGCAGTGGATGCATGATAAGTTGGTGGGGTATGCCAAGACGGTGTGATGTAAAGAACTAATGTGATAAAAACAAAGAAATAATAATGAAATACTTGTTAGTAGTGGCTCACCCCGACGACGAGGTTCTCGGGGCTGGTGCATCGATGTGGAAATGGTCGCATGAGGGCGACGAGGTGGATGTGGCAATCATGTGTACAGAGGCGAAGGCGCGTGCTTTCCGTCCTTCGGATGCAGAGCTGGAGGGGGACACGGATGCTGCAACGAATTATGTTGGCGTGGGCAAGAAGTATGAGGCGACGTTTCCGAATATCGAGATGAACACTGTGCCGCATTTGAAGCTGGTGCAGTTCATAGAAAGTGCTATTCGGGAGAGTGAGCCGGATATTGTGATAACGCATCATCCTGCTGATACCAATAATGACCACTTGCAGACTTCCATGGCTTGCCAGGAGGCAATACGGTTGTTTCAGCGCCAGCCGACGGTGAAGCCTGTGAAGGAGTTTTGGTATATGGAGGTGCCTTCGTGCTCGGAGTGGGCAATCAACGACGCCATGAATCTGTTTCGTCCGAACTGCTACGTGGAGGTAGGTCAGGACGGTGTGGAGGCGAAATGCAAGGCGCTGTCGATGTATCGCGGTGTGATGCGCCCGTATCCTCATCCTCGCAGTGTGGAGTATATCACGGGCTTGGCGGCAATGCGTGGCAGTCAGTGGGGCTGCAAGTATGCTGAGGCTTTCCAAGTGGTGCTGCGCAGATATTAACGCAATATTGCTATTAGAGTTGTTAGGGCATTCTGCTTCCGCCTTCCTTTACGGGATGGGGAGGCGTGTGCCCTTTATTTGATTATATATGGTTATGGAAATAAATAAAGAGTTGATTGATGGGCTTTTTGAACAGGCTCAAGTGAATCCTCGTTTGCGCCAGAATTATGACTTGCGTACGTCTGAGAGGGATCATTCGCAGCGTATGCTCAATGCGTTGTTGCCAGGAACGGTTGTGCCTATTCACCGTCATCCGCAGAGCACGGAGAACGTTTTCCTCTTGTGTGGGAAGTTGGTGGAGGTGGTCTATGACAATGAGGGTAACGAGACGGACCGCATCCTGCTTGATCCCACCGCTGGTAGCTACGGTTGTGTGGTGCCGCAAGGGGCGTGGCACACGGTAGAGGTCTTGGAGCCTTCTGTCATCTTCGAGGCGAAGGACGGAAAGTTTGGTGAGGACGGTAGCGAGACGCTGGATGCCTTCAGGGCCAAGGAGGCGGAGAGTAAGAAACAGGCTTCGCCTACTACAGAGCCTTTCTCCAACAGCCTCGGCGATCTCAAAAAGAACATCGAGTATCTGATTGGCATGGAACGCCAATCGGGGAGCATGGAGGTCATTACACCGCTCTACGTCTCGCGCATGCTGAATGTGCCGCTGGAAGAGGTAGAGAAGGTGATGGGGGAGATCGGAGTGTGATATTTCCATTATGCGGAGAGTCTTTACCATTCAGATAACCATACCGTGTGCATTTCAATTAAATCAAAGAGCGATTAGTCCACTTTGACGGGGCTGTAGTGTCGTAAAGTAATATATTATTCACAGAAAGGACACCTATAGATTAAAATAGCAGGCCGCCGAAGCAGCCTGCTATCTCCATAAAGAACAATGGTTAATGTCTAGTGTCCTTGGGTGGACATGGGTCATTTCCATAGCTGTTGGGATTTTGAATCTTACCATCTAAGCCATGAGGAATGAGCTCGAGCCCTTCCCTCTTGGCCAGATTGCGACTCCACTCCATTGCTTCCTTCTTTGTTTCAAAGTGCTTTGAAGCTCTGTCTGCGTCTGGTCTTTTCGCATCCCATCCTCCTCTGTCTGGATTAGAAACAACATGCATCTCTTTTCTCATAAACACTCGGGGTTAGATAGTGAAAAACAATGCGGTGGCTTTCCGATTCCGCTACGGAGCACTTGAGGCGTTGCATACCTCTGTGTGGCTTACTGGCCGCTGGGTACTCTAACCAGTTCTGTGTCAACCCAGAAATTGTCAGTGCGATTATTACAACCTTTGCACAGAGGGGTGATGTATAGTTCATTACCACCAAAAACAATCTGGACGTGACCACCAACGAGTTGGCCAGTGGAATGGCAATCGGTAGCACCACAACGGGTTGCCTTTTTCCCCGTATGCTTTTCCCAATACTCCAACCATGAGGACTCACCCGTTGAGGGCTTTGGCCATCTGGAAGAACCACTTGCGTTTTTGACAAAAGCCATATTGCAAATAATTTAGATCCTGTTGTCTGAACAGTACAGCAGAGCTTTAGTCCAACGGGTGGTTTCGATGCTCAAGAACGTGGACCACTATCGCTACAAATGCAAAAAGCGTGCCAAACGCAAAATTTGAGCAAAAACCTCAAAATTAAGGTTTGTTTGTCATTCATATAATTATCGAATATTTCGTATAATACAAGAATTACTTGTCGTTTTCTTGGATGTGTCTATCGCTGTCAAGCTGACGCTTTGTCATCTGACAAAATGTCGCGGATGAAAATTTTTCTCAAAACATGTGCTTGGTATAAAAAGAAATGTGTATATTTGTAGTCGATATTGAGTAAAAACCACAAAGTCGTGTTATGATAACAAGCTTTATAGCAGAGAATTACCGTTCGATAGACGGAGAAATCAGATTGTCGTTTGAGGCTGATACGGGCATCAAGGACTTGAACAATAGGGGGTATACCACAATTGCGAATAGTCGTGTGTTGAATGCAAAAGCCTTTTATGGTGCTAACTCCAGTGGTAAATCGAACGTGTTCAAGGCTGTTGGCAGGATGCGGAGTATGATTATCCATTCGGTGAGGCTAAACGATAATGAAACACTACCGTATGATGCCTTTCTCCTTTCGGATAAAAAAGCGAGACCAACGCGTTTTGAAATGTCATTTATAGATGGATTGGACAAATTCACTTATGGTTTCAGCTACACAGCGCAGCGGATAGAGGAAGAATGGCTGGTTGCTAAATTCCCCAAGCGTTCATTGAAGACTCTTTTAAGAAGAACTACCGACATGATAGAAATAGACCCACAAAACTATCAGGAGGGGCAGGCTATAAAAGAAGGTACTATTCCCTTGAATAATAACAGGTTGTTTATTTCGTTGGCAGCACAGCTGGGTGGTGAAATATCAAAAAGAGTGATAGAGTGGTTCAGAATCAAGCCCAATGTGATTTCCGGCCTACGGGATAATGAGTTTTCCCGTTACACAAAGGAAATGCTGCATACCAAAGCAGACTATAAGAACGAGATTTTGGACTTTATCGGGGGTATGGATGTGGGATTCCGTGAAGTGACAACCCAGCAAGAATTAATTGACGAGCAGATGTTACCCAAGGGACTGCCCGCTGGGCTTGTGGCATCGCTGAAGGAGCATCCCCCCATTGTTGCTTATGCCAAGCATAGTAAAATTAATGAAGAGGGTGATGTTGTGGGGATGGTAGATTTTGATATAGATGAAAGGGAATCGGACGGTACAAGGAAGCTGTTTAATCTAGCCGGTCCTATTGTTGACACCCTACGGCGGGGCAAATCGCTGTTTGTTGACGAGTTGGACTCGCAGCTGCATCCACTGTTGTCGCGTCGTATTGTTCAGCTTTTCAACTGTGCAGAGACGAACCCTAAAGGTGCGCAGCTGGTATTCACCACGCACGACACAAATATGTTGTCGAAGAAATTGCTGAGACGAGATCAGGTGATATTTGTAGAAAAGACTGCAAGAACGCATTATTCTACGAAACTGACTCCTATGATGAGTATCACGTTAGATAATGGTGCAAAGCCTAGGACAGATAGCAACTACGAGAAGAACTATTTGGAAGGCAAGTATGGGGCGATTCCATACTTTGAGGATGAGTTTAAAAGTTGTAACGAATAGAGAAAGGAGGCGAATACACTGGTCGCACGCTATACATAGAAACAACATAGGGCGGAGTAGGTGCACGGGGAGGACACTTCTGCTTCTGCATTTTCTTCTTCCGCAAGCAGAAAGTCTCATTGGAGGAGTGGTGGCGGTGGTGAGGAGGATGGGAATGGCGTGAAGTGCCGATAGCTGTGCTTTTCATTGCTCTTGAACGTGTTGTTCTCGCCTGAACATCAAATTTTTGTAGAAAGCTTATTATATGATTTTTAATAATACTTGTTTGGAAATATTACCAGCCAGTTATGGAGATTGCATTTTTTTGTCTATCAAGCGGGATGACAAAGAGTACAATATTCTGATTGATGGAGGGCTGGCATCTACATATTATAATGTTAAGGACAAGCGAAAGCCTAAAGGGCCTTTAAAGCTATTGCTAGATGGGCTGCAAGCAGAGGGAAGATGTATTGACTTGCTGGTCGTGACTCATATTGATGACGATCATATAGGGGGAATATGCAAGTGGTTTGAAATGGCTTTCCCAGACAATAAACTTGTAAAGCAAGTCTGGTTGAATGATGATATGCAAGTAGATGAAAAGACAAGTTTAGACAATTCTGTGTCCAAGGCTGTGTCTGTGTTGAAAAAGCTAAAGGAAAAAGAAGTTGGTTATAAAAATGATATTGTCAAGGGCTTTGTGCAGACAAACGATTTTTGCACTATACATGTTATTGCTCCGAAAGTAGATCGTAGAAATGTTGTTGCTCAAAAGATTGCTGCCCCATTGAATAATGCAGCCAGTGTTGATGAGACACAACTGCCTGACATAAAAGAACTAATAAAGCAGAAATGGACTATGACGGAGTTGTCAGACGAAAATAAGTCTTCTATAGCTTTTGAACTGGAAACATGGGACGGAGTGAAAATGCTTTTACTTGGTGATGCCGAGTATGAGGTGTATATGGATGGTATCAGAAGCTTTTATAAGGGGATAAATGGTAGACGGGAATATGAAGTAGTAAAGTTATCACATCATGGTAGCAAGAATAATTTCCATCCTGATATATTAAATATTATACACTCGAAGTATTATGTAATGTCAAGTGATGGAAAGAAGTTTGGACATCCTGATAAAGAGGTCTTGGCACAAATTGTGGACAAGACAGATTCTTGTATACTCTTTAATTATGACTCTCGAAAAAGAGTGATGTTCAACAAACAAGACTTTATTGACTATCCTGATTTGGAGAATAGAATAGGAATAATCTGAAAATATGAATATAGACACTATCCGTAATGTACATTCTGTAAGGGTTTGTAATGGCAGTGGAGTGATTGTGAGACCTTTAGAAAAGTCTTATCTTTACATTCTGACAAATTATCATGTGATATTTGAGGCTGATGGACAAGCTAAAACTTTGAAGTTCAAATTTGAAAAAGGAAGTCCCCTCAATGTTGATAATATAAATGTTATTGGAGATCCTATCTATTGTAAGGACAACGATATTGCAATTATAAAGATTGATGCTAAGGGTTTTGAGAACGTTGAATTTCTAAGACTAAACATTTGTTGTAATGATGCCAAAATTCATGTAGGATTCTCCAAGGCTCGCTATGAAGGTGCTGTTAGCTTAACACAAGTTCTTAGTATTCAAAATGTCAATGGACATGCAAATAATTTGTTAACAGAATATGAATATACGAAACCAGTGGCAGAGAATGAGATTAAGGGTATGTCTGGAGGTGGTGTCTTTGATGAGGATTGTTGCCTTGTGGGTATTCATAAGCAGTCATCAAACAAAGATGAAAAAGAGTTGTTAGGGAATGCATGTTTTATATCTGTAACTTACTATAAAGAAATACTAAAAGAGGAGGGATGGTCGCCAATATTGGAGTTCAATTTGGATAGTTTTATTGAATTTACAGAATTGGCTTTTAACTTTGACAATGATGCCTTTACTAGAAAAATGGCCTTAGAACTATTGTTGAGCATTGAGGATTATAAAGAGAAACTTAATAATTATTCTCCACAAAAAGTATTGGATATACTGAAACAGAATGGTCGTTTAGCGGAAAATATATCTATAGATTGTCTGAATCAAGATTTTTGGGTTGATTTTACCGAGTTTGTTATTGGAGTAATTTCCATTTTAGAAATAAATTTAGATACGGAAGATTTTATTCTTTCTATATATGATAAGTTTCATTATGTATATAGCGCCCAAAGTTTTGATTTTATGGAAGTAAGAGAGCGGTTAGATGTTGATTTGATTACTGGATTTAGTCAAAATGCAAAATTAATAGTTGGAGGTTTGCCTTCTACGACATTTAAAGGATGTGTATTGACATCAAAAGTACCAAATATTGCAAAAGGGAAGATTTATGATGTAAGGAGTATATCTCGCCCTAAAAGAATACAACTGATGAATATGACAATTATTAATGCTAAGATTTTCAATAAAGGTGTGACACAATGTGTAGAAGGGTATGAAAATGTCAACATTCAATGCTATAGAGAACTGATACTTTCTAAAATATCTTGAATATGTTTGTTAAAGAGTTTGATATATTTGAAATTGGGGTTAATATTCTTGTTGCTGTTACGGAATGTTTGTCAGAAGAAACTTTACGTACTCAATGGAGACCGCTTCGTAATAAATTAGCAGAAGAGAGACAGATGGAACCAATGGATGATTTTGAACGTTGGAATTTCTATTTGTTTTATGTGGTGGAAGACAAGAGTGAGATAAATCGTTCGCTGAAGTATGAAATTGAGCATGATACGGTTTCCTCACGCAAGATAATTGTTAACCGTGCAGAGTTTGTTGACGGTAACTATGAGGCTCTTATTACTTCGTACATAAAGTATGATATAGAAGAACTTGTTGATGAAGAACATAAAATGGATTTTGTAATAAATAAATGTGCCCAAAAGGTAGCGAAAAATGAAGATTAAAAGAGTTGATATAAAGGCTTTCCGTTTGTTTGATGATGTGTCTGTAGATCTAACAGCAAAGAAAGATTCTAATAAGGCAGCTAACTTTGTTGCTATATATGCTCCAAATGGTTTTGGCAAGACTTCATTCTTTGATGCTATGGAGTTTTGTATGACAAAGTCAATACATAGGGTAAAGAGTAATTTCAAGGAAAATTTCTCAATCGATCAAAAACATGGCGCATCTACGTTTATACACAATAAGGATTTACCAAATGAATCTATCGACATCACCATGTCGTTTGAGGATAGTGGAGATGTAAGGACTACTTGTCCGCCAGCAGATGAATGTTCAATGCTTAAGTCAAACCGTATAGAGAATGGCTATTTTAGAGATGCAATCCTTTCACAAGACTGGTTGTCGGAATTCCTTTCTTCAAAAAGCTCTGCGGAAAGATTCAAAATATTTGTGCAAAATTTTGAGGAAACCCACTCTCTTTTGGATTATTACCAATCGTTGGGGGATGCCTCAAGAGGAATGAAAAGAAATATTGATGTTATCTCAAAAGAACTAAAACAAATTGCTAAAAGCATTGACAAGAGTATAGATGCCAATGTTATGGATTTGTTGAAGGAAATAGTAGAGAAACTAAAGGCTAAAAACATTGATGTAAGAAAGTTTTCTTCGGATATGAATGCCTACCAAAGCATGATAGTTGAGGCTGATTCCATTTACTCAAGTTTGTTGGAAGACGAAGAAAAAGTAAATGAAATTATATCAAATCTTGACAAGATGCAGTTTGGTGATGATAGAGTCTTGAAAATAGATGATATACCTGAATGGATAGAAAAACAGAAAAACCTTAAATCTGCAATAGATAGTATTGCAGTAGAATTAACGAAAATAGAACATCTAAAAGATTTAAAGCACCAAGTTGGACAATATGGGAATTCATTGGAAAATAGCTTAAAGGCTTTAGACACCCTTATTTTTCTTATAGACCAAAGCAACAAGTTTCAGACGATACTGAATAAAATAGTTATTGTTAAAAAAGAGAAACAAGGCTTTATTCAAAACAAGGCAAAGAATGAAGCAGAAATAGTTAATATAAAACAAGCGATAGCACAGCTATGTGAAGAAATGGCCAAACTACAGAGTGAAAAAGAACTAAATGACAAGAAACTACTTGGCCTACATGACAGTTATAAGGAATATGTCGCATTGTCTATTCAACATAAAGCGAATGCTGATAGTGTTTTGTTGAATCAAAAACGATTAAATACAGTAGATGAAAGTATAAGTATACTTGAACAAAGACGTTCGGCATTATTAAAGTTTGTAACAGGTTTACGAAAAAAAGAGTTTGTTGTAATTCCTAACTTGTATGAGGAAGATACACGCAAACTATTAGAGATAAGAGGAAAACTTGATTCTGCCAACAAAGCCTTGAAGGATATCGAGAATAGAGTGGAGGAAGAATCAAGATTGAGCGACATTTTACAAAATCTTCTCGCTTCGTCTCAAAGCATTGTGGAACATATAAAAGGCAGTAAATGTCCTCTGTGTGGTTGTGATTATAAGCAACATGAAAATCTTCTGGTTGCGATATCTGAAAATACTGTTTTGTCGTCATCGCTGAAAGAAGATGTTGAGAAAAGGGATAGCGCAAGGAAGGATGTTGAGGACATTGAGCATGGATTACGCAATCAACTTGATAAGTTAACTGATGAAGTTGAGGAACATATAAACAAAACTGTTGAAGAGATAGCTAAGGTAAAAAAGGATAGGGAGAATATAAATAATCAACTCAAACAATTGCTATCGGATAAAACAAAAGACGAGGCTACATTCACTGAAAGATTCTCAGAATTTAAGGATTGCACAGAGGATGAAGTGCGCAATAAATATGAAAAAGCCAATCAGAATATAAACTGTGAGTTGAATAACCAAAAATCACGACTTGCCCATAATCAAACAGAATTGGCTAAATTGATAGAGGCAATGGATAAATTGCGTGAAGATATTAAAAAATGCGATATGACAATTGCACAATTAAATGCTGATACATTTTTTACGCAATATCTACATACTGCAGGAACTGATGATATTTCACAATACAAATTAGATGATTGGAAAAAACAGAAAGAAGAGGTTCTTGCTGAATCAGTTAAATGGAAAAAAGAAATTGATGACGCCAATGCCGAGATTTCAAAGTTAAAGGAAGAAGGTGTTGATGAATCAAAGGTAATATCACTACAACAAAGACAGATATCGTTTAGTTCGGAATATACAGAAGTGAAAGAAAGGTTGACTGGGACGTATAATTTCTTGAAGACAAAGTGTCTGATGGAATCTATATCCCTGCCAATGGACAGCGAGCAGATTAATACAGTATATCAAGAAGCTATAAGGAAATCACATGAACGACGGAGCGACTTGAGTGATAAGTCGGAAGTGGTCAAGGAATATATCAGAATAATAGGTGTTGTTGGTAAATATTCTGAGAATGAAAGTCTCAAAAAACAGTATGATGTTGTTGAAAGTAAACGAAAAAAGTATATAAAAAATAAGGAAATTGTAGATCTAGAAAAAACAAGGTTGGAAAAATACCTTAAAGATTTTGTAAATGGCTTCTTCAAATTGGATATTATCAATAAGCTATATAATACAATAGATCCTCATCCTGAATACAAAAAGATAAGTTTTGAATGTGACTTTAGTCTTAAGGATCCAAGACTAAATGTGTTGATGTATTCAGAGAAAGACGACCATGACAGCATTGTGCCGAATCTATACTTTAGTACTGCACAAATAAACATACTATCTTTCTGTATTTTTATGGCAAAGGCTCTATTTGCAAAGACTGACAAGAAAGATGATTTAGGATGTATTTTTATTGATGACCCTGTGCAGGCTCTTGATGACATTAATATACTGTCAATGATAGATTTGCTTAGAAACGTAGCGTTCTCACTTGACAAACAGATTGTACTCACAACACATGATAAGGATTTCTTCGAACTTATGAAAATGAAAGTACCAGATAGACTTTTCAATTCAAGGTTTATTGAGTTTAGGGAAAGAGGAGTGATTGAGTGAAATCAAGGTGTGTAATATATTGCTACTATATATGTAAATGTTTAGAAAATGCAACTATTAGGTTTGTATTGGCGAAAACGGAGCATTCCCACCCACTCGAGATGGTTGTATCCACTCACTTTCGATGCGGAAAAGGGGTTAAAAGAGGCTTAAAAAACGGAGCATTGCCGTTCACCAGCTGCGAAGGTGTGTGACCGAGCGCTTTTCTGTTTGAAGTGTTTTTGTTAACTTTGTACGCAAATAAAGATTCGTATGAATACAGAGGTACTAAGAATAATAGAAGGTGGTCTTGCCAATGATCATAGAAAGATCATTAGTTATGCAAATCGGCTTGCCGATAGGCTTGACAAGGAGGGTGAGTCCCCTTTGGCAAAATGTATACGTCAGAAGCTTGAAACTTCTGTTCCGCATTCTGCTGCGATAGCTGATGCTCTGAGGACGATCCCCTTGGATTCGGACAGTCGGCTTCAGATAGTAGAGGTAGTGCCTTCAGATTCGCATCGGCAAAAAATTGTGCTATCTCCTTTGGTGGAGAAACAAATAAAAGAGTTTGTTGATCTTGTTAAAAACACGTCAAAGCTTGAGGTTGCGGGTATCGACATTAAGAAAACTCTTCTTTTATATGGTAAGCCTGGCTGTGGCAAGACCAGTATTGCAAATTATATTTGTGAGCAAACTGGATTGCCTTTGGTTATAGCAAGTGCTGAAAACGGAGGATATCCACCCACCCAAAACGGGGATATCCGTTCACTTTT
>OHOK01000387.1_pt1 | contig 24488 bp, 20 predicted proteins | sample 1569731 | NCBI WGS metagenome assembly OHOK01 (sample SAMEA3879559, study PRJEB24766) | human gut metagenome | biome: human-associated habitat; feature: feces | place: USA | collected 1985/1987
GGTCGCCCCTACACATTATTTGCAAAAGAAAAAAGGCTCAAACAAGCGTGACGCCTCAATTTTCTACAAACGACGTAAATACGCTGTTTGTATGTAGGGGCGAACAGTGTTCGCCCGTTGATTTGACATTTTTGCAAAAGAAAAAGGGGCGGAAGTCAAATTCCGTCCCTTTAACGTTATTTTTATGGAGAATGAAGTTACAAGCTATATCTTTGAATAGCCGAAGCTGTTTACCAAAGCATCGACCTTCTGTCCTGATTTGCACATTGGGCATTCTGATGATGTATATGTCATGTAATCAGGCAGATCCTTTTCTGTGAAAAGGGCGTGGATAGCAGTGCCGTTGTTCTCTTTGATAGCGGAGAATATGGAAGCTATTCCTACAAGGTTGCCGTTATAGTATTTCAGACAGTCCATTGCTCTGTTTATGCTCTTTCCGGTTGAAACGGAAGCGATAAGCAGAAGCACCTGTTTGCCCCATATTTTCTTCTGAGTATTATCTCTGAATATCATCTGGTTTACAGCGTTCAGCTCAGGTGTTACTACATTTACGTCTGCACCGCTGTTTATACCGCTTTCGCCAAGGCTTTCAGCGAGAAAGGCACCGATGATCTCTGTGCCTTCAAGGCATATGATAGTGTCGATATGTGTTGAAACATAGGTGGCTGCCAATGCCTTTGCGGCTTCCTTTGCCATTTTATAACCAGTTTTAAGAGATGTTATATCTACATAATAATTGATATGCGAGTGGTTAGTTGCATAGTGACCCGGTATAACGCCTATCTGTATCTTGCTGTTGCCTGCTGCCTGTATAATTTGCATACGTTCTTCCAAAATAAAGACCTCCTTACAAGTAAAGTGTGAACAGTATGTTGCTATTCGTTATTATATCACATATGAGCAAGATTTTCAATGCTATTTTTGATGAATTTTGCTATATATTTTTGTGACAATACACAATTAATAAACTGATAAATCAAAATTTACAGCGATTTATTTGTAATTCGTGAGGTGTTGTGTATATTGTTGTGTAAACTAATGTATGATTTGTACAAAATTCTGCTTGTAATTTTATTGGAAAATGTGTATAATTGAATGAGGAAAACTTTAAGCAGCTCTGTGATAAAGCTTTGCTGTTGATAAATGGCGTATCGGAGGAGGTCTTTTTATATGAGGACGAGAAAGCTTTTGTCGGGGCTTGGGGCGGCTGTGATGTCGCTTATGATGATAATACCGTGGGCGGTGTATGCGGACAGCCCTCAGACGGAGGACAGCTCCATTGTGACGGAAAGCTCTGCGGCGGAGGCTATGGCGGAGCAGGGGGTCATCAAGGCACAGAAAAACTCCACCCAGAACACTGAGACCGATTGGGTGCTTTTCGGCTGTATCGGTGGCGGTGCGGTGGTAGTGCTTATAATGATAGGGCTTATGGCTAAGAAAAAATAATACATATTAGGGCGGCGTGGGCTGCCCTTTTTTGTTGGGGTGATTTGTTACGATATGTTTTGGTAATGCTGTTTGCACCGAGAGTGTTGAAAAACATCAGGTGCCTCTGCGGGATAGTACGAGAGAGATTTTTTTTTGTTTGCAACTTTATTTGTTATTGCACGTCTTTATAGATGAGGGGAATTCTTATGAGTTTCTTAAAACAACGTCTTTATTTATTGACTTGTATTCTTTTTATGGTATAATGTATACATAAAAACAGATAAGAACAAAAGACAACAGGACAGCAAGATAACAAAGAATAATACGCTCATGCTATACCCTTATGGGGAAGGTGGGGCTGTATTATCCGTCTGGCTGCTGTCAGGCGGATTTTTTATGCTGTTTTGGGAAAAAATCACAAACGGAGGTATTGCAATGACCACGAAAAAAAGGATATGCACTGTTATAATAGTGCTTGTTATCGTCTGCACAGTGTGTGTGGGAGGCTTTTTCGTATGGAAAAAGACCGGCAAGGGAGGCTCAAAAAGCTCACAGAAGGTATATGTGCAGAAGGTATCGTCACTTAACACTGCGTCGGACTTCAAGCTTTCTAATCGCTCGTTCTTGGGCGTTGTTGAGGCACAGGAGTCTGTGGACGTAAAGTATGACAGCTCAAAGACGGTGGACGAGATACTTGTTAAGAACGGTGACTCTGTTAAAAAGGGTGACAAGCTTCTTACATATGACGTTGAGGCTATAAATCTTCAGCTTGAGCAGGCTAAGCTCGAGGTGGAGAGGCTCCAGAACGAGATAGCTTCAAATAAGAGTCAGATAGCTGAGCTTGAAAAGGAAAAGAAAAACGCCGATCAGGACGCTGCTGTGTCATACACGACCCAGATCCTTTCTTTGCAGAGCGACAATGCCAAGAACGAATATGATATAAAGGCTAAAAACGTTGAGATCAAAAAGCTGGAGGCTTCCAAAAAGAACGCATATGTCACCGCTTCTATCGACGGAACTGTAAAGAACGTCAAGACGGTGGACAAGCTTCAGCAGGACGGCGGCGACGTTATAATGCAGATAACAGAAGAGGGCGACTACAGAATAAAGGGCAGATTCAACGAGCAGAACAGCAAAGATATCATGCAGGGAGCTTCTGTTATCGTAAAGTCAAGGCTTGATGATTCCACTTGGAAGGGCGAGATAACTTCTGTTGACACAAGTCCGCAGAAAAATTCTGGTGATGATATATACAGCTTCGGTTCAAGCGATGAGATGAGCCAGTCTTCAAACTACGCTTTCTATGTTAAGCCTGAGAACTTTGACGGTCTTATGCTCGGTCAGCACGTTCTTATCGAGATAGATAACGGTCAGGATACTTCTATAAACAAGACGGGCATATGGCTCTATTCCGACTTTATCTGCAAGGACGGCAAGAAGAACTACGTTTGGGCTAAGGACAAGGACGGAAAGATAGAAAAGAGATATGTTGAGATAGGTCAGAAGGACGAGGATAACGGTGACTGCGAGATAAAGTCAGGTCTTGAAAAGGGCGATTATATCGCATACCCTGACAAGTCTATCGAGGAGGGCATGACGGCTACCACAAATGAGGCTGACGTGTCTGTTCCACCTAATGACCTTGGCACGGACGACAACAGTGACGGTGATACCGAGGGCGGTGACGAGGACATCGCTTTTGACGGAAGTGATGAGGACGGCATGGCTATAGACGAGGATATGCTTGCAAGCATGACGGACGAGGAGATAGAAGAATACTTCAACAAGCTTTACGGTGAAGAGGAAAATGCAGAAAATGCAGACGGTGAGAATGCCGACGCTGCTGATGCTGACGCAGCTTTCGCTGAATAAGGAGGGCTTGCAATGGTATTTGAACTGAAAAATATCTACAAGGATTATTTGCAGGGCAAGGAAGCTGTGCCTGTGCTTAAGGATATTTCCCTTGAGGTCTCAGAGGGGGAATATGTGGCGATAATGGGTCCGTCAGGCTCGGGAAAGTCTACGCTCATGAACATTATAGGCTGTCTTGACAAGCAGACAAAGGGAAGCTTTGTTTTTGACGGCTGTGACATTATGCAGGCAAAGGATAGGAAGCTTTCGGAGATAAGAAACAAGAAGATAGGTTTTGTATTTCAGAACTTTAATCTGCTCCCTAGACAATCAGCACTTGAAAATGTGGAGCTTCCGCTGCTTTATGCGGGGGTAGGCAAAAGAGAAAGACGTCAGAGAGCAAAGGCGGCTCTTGAAAAGGTGGGGCTTGCACAGAGAATGATGTTCAAGCCTACTCAGCTTTCAGGCGGTCAGAAGCAGAGGGTGGCTATTGCAAGGGCGATAGTCAACAATCCAAAGCTTCTTCTTGCAGACGAACCCACAGGCGCTCTTGACACAAAGTCGGGCGATCAGGTAATGGAGCTTTTCAAGGAGCTTAATGACGACGGTGTTACTATCGTTATGATAACACACGAACCTGACATTGCAAGATGTGCAAAGAGGATAATGTATATTCGTGACGGCGAGCTTCATGGAGAAAAGGCAGGTGAGCAGGAATGAAAAAGGTAATAATAACACTCCTGTGCATAGCTATCCTCGGCGGAGGCGGATATGCGGGAGCAATGAAATATAAGAAAAATCAGGACAAGAAAACTGTTGTAGCGGTAGTTCCTGTTGACCTTATGGCGGAAACTGCGGATGCGTACGAGTGGGACAGCTCAACGAACATGGACGGGCAGATAGTTTCTGCCAACGCTCAGAGAATTACTCTTGACAACGAGAAGCTTGTTAAAAAGGTGTTTGTGAAAAAGGGCGACACTGTGAAAAAGGGCGACACTATACTTGAATATGACATGACGGTGGTGGAGCTGGAGCTTTCACAGAAAGAAAATCAGGTAAAGGTCTGCGAGCAGAACATCAAAATGGCTGAAAAGGAGCTTGCTAAATATAAGCTTTTAAAGCCTTCTGAGGACGCACCGCAAGAGCCTGACGATCCAGAGCCTGAGCCGGAGCCTGAGCCGGAGCCAGAGCCGGAACCAGACCCAGAGCCAACTCCAGATCCTGAGCCAACTCCTGAGCCTGTGGAAACTGTGGACGTTGTAAAGGCTGTTTTCCAGACGAAAAATGCAGGCACAAAGGACGATCCTTACATTATAAACTGCAACAGGAACACAAAGGTATCCAGAGCGTTTCTTGAAAGGATAAAGACAACGGGGGCTTATGCGGAGCTTTGCGTTTATGATGATAATTCAAACTTTATATACAAGTGGATAGTCAACCATGAAACAATTGGCAAAAAGGCTCTTGCAGACTGGACAGTTTCTCAGGGGATAACTGAGGACAAGGAAAGCGGTATGCTTTCTCTTGACACCTCTGTGGAGCAGTTCGGCAAGTTCTCTATCGTTGTGCCTACAGGCTCAGACCGCAGTGATGACAGTGCTGACGATAGCGATGATACTGATGATATCGACAACGGCGGTGATGTGGATATACCTGATGACGGTGATTATGATGATAATGACGCCGGCATAGATGTCACTCCTGCTGACCCGTCACAGACGGACGATACAAATTCAGGCTCTGAGGACTATATGTACAGCCGTGCAGAGATAAAGAAAATGATATCAGAAAAAGAGGACGAGATAAAGAGCTTAAAGCTCAACCTTAAGTCTGCAAAGCTTGACTACAATGACGCTTTGAAGAAAAAGACAGACGGCAAGGTAGTGGCTAATATCGACGGAGTCGTTAAAAAGATAGGCACTGTAGGCGACGCTGCCGCAGAAGGTGATAATTCGGACGATGGTGACGACAAAGACGATAAGGACATTACAGACAGCAGCACGGACTACAGTGGTGACAGCTCTGATGATGACGTCTTTGCAATAATCGAGGGCGAGGGCGGAGTTTCCGTTACTTTTAGTGTAGGCGAGCTTAATCTTGACAGAGCGGCTGTGGGAAACACTGTTATGGTGAACTCATACAGCACGGGAATGAGCATTGACGCTGAGATAACAAAGATAAGCAGCGAGCCTACGTCATACTCGTCAAACAACTGGGGTGACAATCCTAACAGCTCCACCTACACTATAGAAGCTAGGCTCAGCGACAGCACGGATTTCAACGTGGGCGACTGGGTAGGCGTTTCATTTGTGAATGACACCACGACCAGTGACAGCGTTTATCTGCCTATACATTATGTAAGGCAGGAAAACGGAAACTACTATATAATGAAAGCCGACAAGGACGGCAGACTTGTGAAAAGCTACATAAAAACAGGCAAGATAATGTATGGCACTAATATCGAGGTCAAGGGCGGACTTTCTATGAAAGATAAGATATGCTTCCCATACGGCAAGGACGTTAAAGAGGGCGTAAGGACAAAGGAGACCGACAAAGTCCTTTATCCTGAGTATTAAAAGGGGGCGGATAATATGATAGAAAATATCAGACTTTCATTTAAGGGAATACTTTCACATAAGATACGCTCGTTTCTTACTATGCTTGGTATCATTATCGGTATTGCGGCTATCATTGCTATAGTTTCCACTATCAAGGGTACAAATGAGCAGATAAAGAACAATCTTATCGGTGCAGGAAACAACACTGTGAAGATCCAGCTTTCAAACGGCGACACTGTTTGCGACTTTTCTTATGAAGCGCCACCGTCTAATGTGGCAATGTTCACACCGGACACTAAAAAACGTATCAACGAGCTTAAAGAGGTGGAGTCAAGCACTTTTTACCGCACAAGAAACAATCCTGACAATCTGTTTTATCTTAACAACAAAATGGATTCGTCAACTATATACGGAGTAGACAAGGATTATTTTGACACTGTTGGATACGAGATAGTTGAGGGAAAGGGCTTTGCGGAGAGAAACTTTACCAAATTTGACAAGGTGGCAGTGGTAGACAAGACGCTTGCAGAGGGCCTTTTCCAGGGTGAAAGCCCTGTGGGAAAGGTAATAGATATAAGTGGCGAGCCGTTCACTGTAATAGGCGTGGCTGTGAAAAATTCAAACTTTGAGCCTGTTATAAGCTCCGTGGAGGACTACTACACATACAATCAGACATCAAGCGGACTTATCTTTATCCCCACAAACGATTGGGGGATAGTTTTCCGCTATGACGAGCCAGAAAACTGTATCGTAAAGGCTGTGGACACGGACTCGATGACGAATGCGGGCAAAAAGTCGGCGGATATTCTTAACGAGAACGTTTCGGCTGTAAAGGGCGGAAGCAAGGAAACCAGCGCTTCTGTGGAATACAAGAGCGATAGCCTGTTGGAGCAGGCGAAGTCATTGCAGGATCTGAGTTCATCGACTAATAAGATGCTTATATGGATAGCTAGCATCTCACTGCTGGTAGGCGGTATAGGCGTAATGAACATTATGCTGGTGTCGGTAACAGAGAGAACGAGAGAGATAGGACTGAAAAAAGCACTGGGAGCAAGGAAAAAGAGAATTCTTGCACAGTTTTTGACAGAAGCGGCAGTGCTTACGAGCATAGGCGGAATAATCGGTGTGCTGACGGGTATAGGGCTTTCGCAGGTAATAGCGAAGGTAGCGGAAGTGCCTGTGGCGATATCCTCGGCGTCAATAGTAGTGTCGGTGGTATTTTCAATGGTAGTTGGAATAGTATTTGGACTTATTCCGTCCATAAAGGCGGCGAAGCTCAATCCTATCGACGCTTTGAGATATGAATAATAAGCTATAATAAAGCGGTGTCGGAGTATAAAGCTCTGACCCGCTTTTGTTTGCCTACACAGCTTTATGATAAATCAAACCTTAACGTTTCGATGTGGGGACGTCGGGGGCGCCGTCCCCTACATTTGGGTGCAGTGTTTATACAATGTAATAATCAGTAGGATCGTGAAAAAATGAAACGGGCGAACACTGTTCGCCCCTACAGTTGGTCTGTGCGGAAAACAAAAAAGCAGGCGGAGATCAATTCTCCACCTGCTTGCGTTTGTGTAAATCAGAAAAGCGACTTCACCGCTTCACATATCTTCTCTGCTATATATGGATTGTTCATGGTGTAAAGGTGTATGCCGTCTACATCATTGGCGATGAGATCTACTATCTGCGATACCGCATAGGCTATGCCCGCATCTCTCATTGCTATTGGGTCGTTCTCGTATTTGTCCATTATCTTCAGAAACTTCTTCGGCAGGGTCGCATGACAAAGAGTTGTCATTCTAAGTATCTGCTTTTTGTTAGTCACAGGCATTATTCCTGCTTCGATAGGCACGTTTATCCCTGCTATGGCTGTTTTTTCTCTGAAATCGTAAAATGTGCTGTTGTCAAAGAAAAGCTGGGTGATAAGCTGTGAACAGCCTGCGTCTACTTTATCCTTCAGGTGCTTTATATCATCTACTATGCTGTCGCACTCCGGGTGACATTCAGGATAGCATGCGCCTATCACGTTCATGTCGCTGTGTTCTTTTATGAAAGATACAAGGTCGGAAGCGTAGTGAAAATCACCTGCCGGCTCAAAATCAGGGTTTCTGTCACCTCTCAAAGCAAGTATGTTCTCAATATTCGCAGACTTCATCTCTTCAAGCTGTTCTAATACTCGTTCCTTTGTCTGATAAAGGCATGGAAGATGTGCCACCGACTCTATCTTGTGGTGATTTTTTATAGCCGAGCATATGTCGATAGTCGCATTGTTCGTGCTTCCGCCTGCTCCGTATGTTACGCTGATAAAATCAGGGTTAAGTGGCTGGAGTTGTGATATGGTGCTGTATATGCTCTCAACAGGCGTTGAACTCTTTGGTGGGAACACCTCAAAGGATAATGTTGTCTTTTTCTTGAAAAGCTCGCAGGTCTTCATTTATTTTCCTCTTTTCTGTTATCTATATAAAAATATATTTTTTTATTTTTCTGCAAAGTACATTATAACACAAAATTCCTAGTAAATCAATAATTTTTATTCTATGGTCTGTCATAGTTTAAAACTATATCGAATGGAGATACAGGTATTATCTTGAAAAATCAGGCTGAAAAAGGTGGCAGTCGGTGAAAATTGTGTGTAATGCTTGATTATTGGCGAAAAGTATGCTATACTTTACTCATTGAGCAGATAACAAAAACAGCAGAGAAAGGCGGTTTTTTGTTGAATAACAGAGATCAGTTCAAAAAGATACTTAACTATCTCAGCGCACTTGTTATAATCTGTGCCTTTATGAAGTGCTTCGACACGGTTTGGAACAACTTTTACAACAAGGCGATGCGTGACCCGTTCTGGCATAATGGTAACATTCTTATGGTGGCTATCTATGCGGTGCTCTATATATCCATGGCAAAGACCTTTAACGGCTTCCGTCTTGGGTATGATAAATTCACGGGGCTTTTCGGCTCGCAGGTGCTGGGTGTGCTGGGTGCGAATTTTATAGAATTTATACTCGTTTCTCTTATCGGACGAGCCAGGCTCAACATAGCGCCCATACTTGTTATGACGGTAATTCAGGTGGCCATAGCCTTTGCGTGGAGCTATGTTTTCACTTGGATAAATCAGGCGGTATACCCTCCACGGCGAATGATAATCGTTTATGGAAACAAGAACGCTAAGTACCTTGTTTCAAAAATGAGCGTGAGAAATGACAAATACAGGATATGCGCTTCTATAAGCTGTGAGGAGAGCCTTGAGGATATCGAGCGTGAGATATTAAAACACGAGGCTGTTATAATCTCGGATATTCCAAATGACCTGAGAAACAAGCTTTTGAAATTTACTTTTGAAAATTCTATCAGGACTTATATAAACCCTAAGCTGTCAGATATTATCGTAAGGGGTGCGGAGGATTTCCACCTTTTTGATACGCCCCTTTTGCTGGCGAGAAATGACGGCTTGCGCTGGGAACAGCGTGCGGTAAAGAGGATACTTGACATTGTGCTGTCGGCTGCCGCACTGGTGGTGGCGTCGCCGTTCATGCTAGTGACGGCTATTGCAATAAAGGCTTATGATGGCGGTCCTGTGCTTTATTCTCAGAAAAGGCTCACAACAGGGGGCAAGGTGTTCAAGGTATACAAGTTCAGAAGCATGATAGTTGACGCTGAAAAGAAAAGCGGTGCGACCCTTGCAAAGAAAAATGACAGCCGTATCACTCCTATAGGAAAGTTTATAAGAAAAGTAAGGATAGACGAGCTTCCGCAGCTTATAAACATACTAAAGGGCGATATGTCGTTTGTAGGGCCTAGACCTGAGCGGCCTGAGATCGCGCAGAAGTATGAAAAGACAATGCCTGAGTTCAAATACAGACTGAAAGTCAAGGCTGGGCTTACGGGCTATGCGCAGGTAATGGGAAAGTATAACACTACGCCTTATGACAAGCTGAAGCTTGACCTTATGTACATAGAGCATCAGTCGCTTATGCTTGATCTTAGAATATTCTTTATGACGGTAAAGACCTGCTTTATACCAGAAGCCACTGAGGGCGTAAAGGATTCGGCTCCTCTTGAAACTCACCGTGACAGGATAGAGCATGACAACAGCAAGGACGAAAAGAACAGCGAAGAGATAAAGCTGTGATAATATGAAAATGCAGAGGGCGGATCATTTTCGCCCTCTTTTTTGTATTTTGTGTGTAGGGGCGACCTGAGGTCGCCTGTGTTCGGAAATGCAACGTCACACCCAAAGCGAAAAAGTTTGTCTTATTGCAAATTTAGCAGGCGAACAAAGACGGACGAACACTGTTCGCTCCTACATTTATCAACAAGTAACAAAAGAGCAGAACGTGAAAATGCGTTCTGTTCTTTTTGCATATATGACTTATGACCCCTAGACCGCCATGGTGGTCTTGAATTTAAGGCTAATTTTGTCTGCGATAAGTGCGATAAATTCGCTGTTTGTGGGCTTGCCCTTGCCTGTGTTTATTGTGTAGCCGAAGAAGCTGTTGAGGGTGTCGATATCTCCTCTGTCCCATGCTATCTCAATGGCATGGCGTATGGCTCTTTCCACTCTGGAGGGCGTAGTTGCGAATTTTTTTGCCACTGCAGGATATAATAGCTTTGTAACGCTTTCAAGCATTTCCTTATCGTTCACGGACTGTATGATAGCTTCCCTGAGATAGTGATAGCCCTTGATGTGGGCAGGGACGCCTATCTGATGGATTATGTCTGTGACGATTATCTCAAGGTTTATGCTCTGCTTGTTTTTCGTATAGCTTGAGTCGGAGGATATATCGGTGTCGATATCCAGCATGGACTTTATCCTCTCGCCAAGTATCTTTATGTCGAATGGTTTGAGCATGAAATATGATGCTCCAGCGTTCATGACCTGTGTTTCTATAAATGAGTTCTCATAGGCGCTTGTGATTATAAAAAGCGGTTTCTGATAGGACGAGTTCTGTATCTTTCTGATAAGCTCGATTGCGTCAAGGCTCGGCATCACTGCGTCTGCGATAACAACGTCCGGCTGTTCGTTTTTGATAGCGTCATAGATAGTAAGTCCGTCCTTGGGACGTGTTATCACGAAAAAGCCCATTGCTCTCAGTGAGGAAGCACATGCTACCCCGTACTGTGCCGAATCGTCGCCAATAAGAATTTTGATCTTGTTTGTCATTGTCATTTCCTCCGTCGTATAATCTGTCATTTTTGTTTGAGAGCGTTTGTTTTAACTCCCTTTCACAAGATAAATGATAACACATTTATTTGTTAAATGCAATAGTTTTTTAGAAAAATCGTCAACAAATTATCGACTTATTAATGCAAAGTGTACAAATATCAGTGCATGAATATGCTAAAACAAGATAATTAAGCATTGTTCGACTACAGATGATATTTTTCTCTATGCAAAACCTTTTCATAAATCGACAGCGGTCGGCAAAGGTCGCTAACCTGCGTTTTCTATGGTGCTTTCGGCAAACTCTGAGGTCTTTGAATACATTTCGTCAGCGAAGATACCGTAGCCTTTGGCGGTGTCCTCGATAAAAACATGGGTCACTGCGCCCACGAGTCTTCCGTCCTGAATGATAGGCGAGCCGCTCATGCCCTGCAAAATGCCCCCTGTTTTTTCAAGAAGCGTCTTGTCAGTTATTTTGATAACAAGGTCATGCTCGGCAGAATCTGAGAGATTTATCTGCTCGATAGAAATTTCGTACTCTTTTGGTCCGTCATTGTCAATAGAGGAGAGTATTTTGGCTTTGCCGGGATGTATTTCCTGACGGAAGCCGAGAGGAAACTCTTTTGCATTTGGGCAAGGATTTGCATTCAGTGTGCCGAACACACCGCTTTCGCAGTTTTTCAGGATATCACCTGTGGAGGCGGAGTTTGCAAACTCGCCTAAAAGCTGTCCCGGACAGCCTGAGCGTGACTTGTTGAAGCCTGTGAGGTTTATTTCACCAACTGTGCCTGCGGAGAGGGGGAGGGGTTCTTTTGTGTCTGCGTCGCATACGGGGTGACCAAGACCTCCGAAAGTTCCGTTTTCAGGGTCATAGAATGTGAGAGTGCCTATGCCTGCGGAGGAGTCACGCACCCACATTCCTGCTTTGTAGCTTCCGCTCTCAAGGCGTGGGCAAAGCTTGAAGGTCAGGTCGTTGCTTCCACGCTTTATGCGCACCGAGCAGGCTTCACCGTTTGAGCTTCTTATTATCTTTGCAACGTCTGCGTTGCTTTTGACTTTTTCTCCGTCGATAGATACTATAACATCGCCCTCTCTTATACCGCAATCTTTGGCAGGGCTTGAAGTATCCACCTTTTGCAGATCGACTACCATTACGCCCTCTGTGAGAAGCTTTATGCCGAATGGCTGTCCGCAAGGATAAAGCATTGGTCTTTCCATTGTCTTTGATTCAACCTCCTTGACTGGCACTGCCCCAAAAAGCATGAGCATATTTTTTGTGTATCGTGACGCCCCTGACGAACCGCCTGACACCGCCACTGTCACCTTGCTTTCGCAGGGCTTTGAGGATATGGTGAAAAATGAGTTCACGCTAAGCTCGCTGCCCTTTGAAACAAGGTAGAAATCGGGGAGTGTTGTGGAATAAAATCCTATAAGACCAAACAGCCCCAGCAGTATTATCCCTGTGACGCAGGCTGTTTTTTTGAAAAATGACGACATTTTTTCACGTTCCTTTCTGTTTTTCTTTTCGCTTTTATTGTTGACCTGTCTAGAAATTTAATTCAGCCGTCGGCATAAGTATTATTTGTCTTGGAAAGCCTTTTTCAATTTTATTCTGCCTTCTTAACAGTGCAAAGGAAGAAAATTTCATTTGTATGTGTTGAATTTCGTGGCATACTATGATATAATAAAATATCTGATGAGAAAACTATGATACGATAATATTTTAATACATAAAAGAGGTACATTATGTCAAAAAAAGACAGACTTAAAGCACAGAAAGAAAAGCAGGACAGGCTCAGAAAAGAAGAGGAGCTTGAAGAACAGAGAGAGCGTGAGGAAGCCAGAGAAAGGCAGAGCCGCTCGGCGAAAAAGATGATGAAAAAGGCGAAACGCACTAAACCGAACGGTGAGCCTGTTTATTATCTTATTTTGAAGCTTCTTATGATAGTGCCGTTTGCGTATTCGGGATTTTTCTACGGCGGTGTAACTATCGTGGGCATCATGGGCAAGTATATAGAGCCCGTTCCGCCAAAGTGGGTGCTGTGGGCAATGGCGGCAGGCGTTGTTGTCATGTTTGCAGGAATATTGTTTGCGTTTTTCAAAAAATATATCGTTTCCTTTATACTTAGCCTTGGGGGCATGATATCGTTTCTTAAAGCGGGCGGATATCTTATAAAAAGGATACAGGACAAGCTGAGCAATTCGGCTGTAGATCAGTCTTTGCAGAATATGGATAAGGAATATATGTGGAGATTTTATCCTATAATAGGTGTTGCTGTCATATCAGCGGCTCTGCTCATCTGCACTATAATAAGAAAACTCATTGAGCGAAAAAGACTGCAAAGAGAGAGGGATAACGCTCCTGTTGAGAGCATTATCAACTGATTTTGGTCTGCGTTTTTGTGTAAATGTGAGATTTTGCAATATTCTATTGACTTTATGTCATAAAATGATATAATTGAATGAGAATGTTATCAGAGTTTATTTTAAGGAGTTCATTAAGAAGAAAAAGCGGTGAGAATTTTGAAGAAAGCAGTTACACTTATAGATATAGCCAAAGCCTGTGACACAAGTAACGTCACTGTGTCAAAAGCCCTTGCAGGAAAAAGCGGAGTTAGCGACGCACTCAGAGCGAAGATAAAGCAGGTCGCTGACGAAATGGGTTATGTGGGCGTGAAAAGCACTCAGAACAGGGGAGGAAATACTATCGGTGTGCTTATCCCATCAAAATTCATCAATCCTAACGGTTCATTTTATTGGGCATTGTATAACGCTCTTGTAACAAGGCTCAAAAAAGAGAATATGTTCTGCATAATGGAAAATTTAGATCAGGAGGACGAGGACAGGCTCATGCTCCCGCATTGTATCGAGGACAAGCAGGTTTCAGCACTTATTTCACTGGGACAGCTTTCAAAGAATTATGCAAAGCTTCTTAATGACAATGTAAAAGATCTTGTACTGCTTGATTACTATGTGCCGTCCTTAGACTTGGACGCTGTTGTGACAAATGGCTACAGCGGAGGCTACAAGCTTACTTCATATCTTATAAAAATGGGTCACAAGAAGATAGGATACATAGGAAGTAAATTTGCCACAACGAGTATTTTTGACAGATATATGGGCTATGTAAAGGCTATGATAGAGCATGGCTATGAGGTCAACGAAAAGTGGCGTATCGACGATCGTTACAAGCGTGATTTTATCACTATGACTTTCCCTGAGGACGATATGCCAACGGCTTTCGTGTGCAACTGCGACGAGGTGGCTTACCGTGCAATAAGACAGCTCCGTGGCATGGGATATAACGTGCCTGAGGATATTTCCATTGTGGGATATGATAACTATTTGATCTCCGAAGTTTCAGACCCGACTATCACGACTATAAACGTTGACGCAGATTATATGGCAGACCTTGCGGTAATGACACTTATGGATAGAATGGAAGAACCTGACGGCAAGCCAAGGATAAGAACTATCGAGGGCGACCTCGTTATAAAGGACTCTGTAAAGAGAATATAGGTGTTTATTAGCGAATATAACAAAAGGATCAGCATGGCGGTTGCTGATCTTTTTTTATTTTGCTATTGACAAATAGGTAATTTTAAGTTATAATATACCTGTACTTATTAAGTGCACCTTTCTAATCTATGATTTTCTATTGTTTGCGACATGACCCCGTTGGTTGTGTCGGTTGTCTGATCTTGGCGACAGTCTTTGTTAAGACTGTCGCCACTTTTTTGTGCATATTGCTAAAATTCAGGTCTTAAAGTTTATGTTTGTTTACAAAATTGAGATTAAAAAGATATTAATTTCTAAAAAGATATTGACTTAATTTTATTTAGACTGTATACTTAATATTGTCGTCAAAGACAAATTAATTTACTTAATAAAATTAAGCTAATTCGGAGGTTATCAAGTATGAAAGCAAAGAAGATATGTGCCGGTGCAATGGCACTGGTTTTGTCAATGGGAACAATGAGTGCGTTCACAGGCTGCGGAAGCTCTACAGATTCAAGCAGCAAGGCTGTTACACCTGAAGTATCGCAGGCTGATATCAAAGACTCATTCGACGCAAAGGGTGCAAAACTGGAAGTTCTTACGAACAGAACTGACAGAAAAGAGGACGGCAAGCTCGACGCTCTCACAGACAAGTTTGAGGAAGCTTACAACTGCACAGTTGAATACACTGCATACAAGGACTACGATACAGATGTAGCAACAAGAATGGGTACAGATGATTACGGCGATGTTCTTTGTATCCCTTCAAGCCTTAAGCTTGAGGAACTTCCTACATATTTCGTATCTCTCGGAACTTATGACGAGTTCAAGGACACATATCGCTGGTCAGACAAGAAGATGACGGCTGACGGCAATGTTTACGGACTTGCAGTAGGCGGAACAGCTACAGGTGTTCTTTACAACAAGAAGATATGGGAGCAGGCTGGTATCACAGAAACTCCTAAGACTCCTGACGAGTTCCTTGCAGATCTTCAGCTCATCAAGGATAACACAGACGCTATCCCTTACTACACAAACTTCAAGGATGCAAGCTGGACTATTACTCAGTGGCAGAACCTTGTTATTTCAGCAGCAGGCGGTGCTGAAGCTGAAAACAAGCTCCTTCAGGATAAGAGCGACCTCTTTGTAGAGGGCAACGGCTATTATGAAGTATACAAGCTGATGTATGATCTGTTCTCAAAGCCTGACCTTCTTGAAGAAGACCACGCTAACACAGAGTGGGAGTCATCAAAGGTATGGTTCGGTGAGGGCAAGATAGCTACAATGGTAATGGGTTCATGGGCAGTTTCACAGTTCATGGAAAAGGCTGAGAACCCTGACGATATCGGTTATATGCCTGTTCCTATCACAGCAGCTGACGGAAAGGTATACGCAGAGGAAGGCCCTGACTATACTCTCGGTGTAAGTGCAAACTCCAAGAATCAGGATCTTGCAAAGGCATATGTTGAGTGGTTCGTTTCTGATTCAGGTTTCTCTGAGCAGGAGGGTATGATCTCAACAGTTCAGAACAAGGAGCTTCCAAGCATGCTGTCTGGCTTCAAGGACGCTGTATTCTTTGAAAAGGCTGTTGCTCCGGATGACCTCGTTGGTAAGTTCGACGAGATCGACAAGGAGTCAGGCGTTGGCGTATGGCAGGGCGACGAGGACAACTTCAAGATCAAGCTTGCTGAGGCAGCATTCGCAGGCAAGGGCGACGACGGTTTCAACGAGATCATCGCTGATGTAAACAAGAAGTGGGCTGCTGCAAGAGATAAAGTTCTCGGCTAAGATCTAAGATAAATCCCTTATCAGGTACAGGCATTGTTCCTGTGCCTGATAATTGTGTTCAGGAGGACCTCAAATGCAAAACGGCAATAGAAAAGGCATTGCACAGTGGTCAAAGACTTATGCGGGTAAAAAGTTCTATACTTCTATACTGTTTCTTGCACTGCCGATAATCCTGCTTGTAACGTTTACCTTTATCCCTGCTCTGGATATGGTCATATTCAGTTTTCAGAACAGAGATCCATACGGCACTAACCCTACATATGCAGGCTTTTCAAATTATGTAACGATATTCACCGACAAGGACTATCTTGAAACTTTCAAGAACAGCCTTTATTATCTTGTTGGTTCATTCATTCAGCAGGCACTGGCTTTGCTGCTGGCGTCTATCCTCTGCTCAAAGATAAGAGCAAAGGGACTTTTCAAGGGAATACTTTTCTTCCCTTATCTTATGAACGGCGTTGCGGTATCTATCATATTCCAAAGATTTTTCCTCAAAGGTCAAAAGGGTCTTACCCCTGACGGAACGCTCAACACTATCCTTACCACACTGGGCCTTGACCCGATACTGTGGTTCGATGTTGACAGGCCGTTTCTTGCAAACTGCTGCTTGGTGTTCATTTCCATATGGAAATACATAGGCTTTGATATCATCATGTATATCGGTGCTATCCAGTCTATCAGCCCTGACCTTTACGAGGCGGCTGACCTTGACGGTGCTAACCCATGGCAGAATTTCAGATATATCGTATTTCCAAGCATAAAGCCTATCATCTCATTGCAGCTTATCCTTGCTGTAAAGGGTGCTATCTCAGTATTCGAGATACCATATATCACAACAAAGGGCATGATGGGCACTACCACATTCGTTATCAAGACTATCAACACGGCGTTCTCGCTGAAAAAGGTGGGTCTTGCTTCGGCAATGGGTATCGTGCTGCTTATCATAACGATAATCGTAACGTTTATACAAAAATACTTCTTCCGTGAGGACGACAAGACCCCTAAGGAGAACAAAAGGAGCAGAAAGGGGACTGTGAAATAATGGCACAGAATGAAAACAAAGATTCAAAGCCGCTTTATATCGGCTCAAGGGTACTGAACATTATCAAGTATGTTTTTCTTATACTCTGTTGTCTTATAGTAATAGTACCGATACTTGTTGTGCTCATAGGCTCGCTGAAAACCTACAAAGAGCTTTCAAACACCACGGTGTTCACTCTTCCGGAAGTGCCTCAGTGGGAGAACTTCAAGACAGCGTTTTTTACACAGAACATTCTTCTTGCATTCAAAAACACGGCTATAATCATTGTTGTATCCTGCGTTGGTTCGATAATAACAGGTACGATGACGGCTTATGTCGTTCAGCGTTTCAACACCTATTTTTCAAGAGTAGTAAAGACAGCGTTCCTTATTGCAACGCTTCTGCCTAATATCACAATGCAGGTAACGGTATTCCAGATAGTTTACAAGCTTGGTCTTTACAGATCTATGCTTGCACCTATCATTTTGAATATCGGTACTGATATTATTTCTATCTATATTTTCATTCAGTTTTTGGGGCAGATATCATATTCCCTGGACGAAAGTGCTATTATGGACGGCGCTTCTTATCCAAGGGTTTATTTCAGCATAATTCTCCCTAACCTTAAGCCTGCAATAGCAACAGTGCTTATCATCAAGTTCGTTGGTATCTACAACGATTTCTACACTCCAAAGCTTTATATGCCTGATGATGACCACGTTGTTATCTCAACTGTGCTTTACAATCTTATGAACGCCACTTCTGTACAGTGGGAGGTAGTTTTTGCGGGAATCGTAATTTGTATCATTCCGACTCTTATTATATTCCTCTTACTGCAAAAGTACATCTACAGCGGACTTGTTTCGGGAGCTGTAAAAGAATAAGCTTTATTCCCATTTTAATTTCCTTACCATAGCGGGCGGTATGACCTTTTAGGAGGTCGATACCGCTTTTGCTTTATAGGCAAACAAAAAAAGCGATGAACCTTTTGCAAGGTCATCGCTTTTTTATATAGAGAGTATTGTTATCTTGACTTAGTTGAATTATTTTGCAAGAAGCTTTTCTACACTTGCAAGCTTAACTGCTGTAGCAAACACGTCGGCTGCAATTTTAAGCTCGTTCTCAGGCGGGAATGTAGGAGCAATTCTGATGTTTGAATCGTCAGGGTCCTTTCCATAAGGGTATGTTGCACCTGCACCTGTGAGGACTACGCCTGCCTCTTTGCAAAGCTGACAAATTCTCTTTGCACAGCCGTTAAGAGCGTTGAAGCTTATAAAGTAACCGCCGTTTGGCTTCTCCCAGCTTCCAATTCCCAGAGGTGCTATCTCCTTTTCGAGAGTGTCAAGAACTATCTTGAACTTAGGCTCGATTATAGCTCTGTGCTTCTTCATATGCTCCATAAGGTTTTCATATGTGCCGAAGAACTTAACGTGGCGGAGCTGATTTATCTTGTCATAACCGATAGTCTGAACTGTCATCATAGATTTGAGGTACTTGATGTTCTTTTCAGATGACGCTATCATTGCAACGCCTGCACCAGGGAACGTTACCTTTGATGTTGATGCGAGCATATAAACTCTGTCAGGGTTGCCTGCCTTTTCGCACTCGTCAAGAATGTTGAGCAGTGTGTCAGGTGTATCAGAAAGGTGGTGGATACAATATGCGTTATCCCAGAATATCTTGAAGTCCTTAGCCTTTGTTGTCATGGCTGCAAGACGCTTTACTACCTCGTCAGAGTATGTTGTGCCTGTAGGGTTAGCGTACATTGGCACACACCATATACCCTTGATAGTATCGTCCTCAGCAACGAGCTTTTCTACCATATCCATGTCAGGACCGTTTTTGTCCATTGGAATGTTTACAAGCTCAAAGCCCATTTTTTCTGTTATAAGAAAATGTCTGTCATATCCCGGAACAGGGCAGAGCCACTTTACTTTTGTGTCCTTCCAAGGCTTTTCACCGTCGCCTGTGCCGAAAAGCATGAACTTTGCGATAGTGTCATACATGATGTTAAGGCTTGAGTTTCCGCAAATGATAAGCTCATCAGGTGTTACGCCGAGCATTGGCGCAAAAAGTGCCTTAGCCTCAGGCAGACCGTCAAGACCGCCGTAGTTTCTGCAATCTGTGCCGTCCTCAGCGAAACAATCCTCGCTGCTCTTTACTGCTGTGAGCAGACCCTCTGTCAGGTCGAGCTGTTCGGCAGACGGCTTTCCTCTTGCCATGTTCAGCGAAAGTCCCTGAGCCTTGAAATCGTCATATTTTTTCTGGACTTCTGCTTTGAATGATGCCAGTTCCTCTGCAGACATTTCTGTTAGTTTCATATCAATGTCCTCCACTTGTAAATTATAAATTATAGTACACTATTATACAGAACAATTCGGCAAATCCCGACTTTCGCCGCACTCTGCCGAACGTATCCGATATCCTTACTTATATTGTATACCCTTTTCACTGATTTTGCAAGTGCTTTTTTCTGTTCTTGCAAAAAATCAGAAACTTGCACGAATATGCTTATGCTAATATGACCATTATGGGCAACTTTTATAATTTACATTCAAAACGCTTGCTGATGATCCGTTTTTTTGTTTTGTTAGAACTAACTGAGCCTGCAGATACAGAAAACCGCAGTTTTTTATTGCGATGCAAAAATATGAAACCAAGCAAACTGTTAATAAAATGTTAAATTTAAGAAGAATACGTTTACATATAAATTTTAAACGTTTTCAGCAAAAATAGGGGCTTGAAATTTTTCTGAAAGTGTGTTTTAATAATAACAGCGGCATTTTACCGATAAGGTAAGCCGAATGATATCGCCTTGAATAAGCGGGAAAAGTTTCGCATTTCTATTCGGGGGAAGAATAAAAACAAGGGCATGACCTGACGGTCAGCCTCAGTATTTTTTTATATTATGAAAGGTGGATTTTAACATGAGCGTTAAAGTAATCAACGGACAGGCTATCCCAAATATGCCTTGGCAGGATAAGCCGGCTGACTGCAATGAAGTGATCTGGAGAGATAACAGAAACCCTATCATTCCTAGAAATCTTCTTCCTACATCAAACTCTATCTTCAACAGTGCGGTAGTTCCTTTCGAGGGCAAGTTCGCAGGCGTATTCCGTGTTGACGATAAGGAAAGAAACATGGCTCTCCATGCTGGTTTCTCTGAGGACGGTATTCACTGGAACATCAACCCTACAAGGATCATGTTCGAGCAGGCTGAAAAGTCTACAGAAGAAGTAAATCAGTGGGGCTACGGCTATGACCCAAGAGTATGCTTCATCGAAGACAGATATTGGGTAACATGGTGTAATGCATACGGCTGGAAGCCAACTATCGGCGTAGGCTATACATATGATTTCAAGACATTCTATCAGTGTGAGAACGCATTCCTCCCATTTAACAGAAACGGCGTACTCTTCCCAAGAAAGATCGACGGCAAGTATGTAATGTTCTCAAGACCTTCTGACTCAGGTCACACACCATTCGGTGATATGTACATTTCACAGTCACCTGACATGAAGTACTGGGGCGAGCACAGACACGTTATGGGACCTCTCAAGGGCTGGGAGTCCAAGAAGATCGGTGCAGGTCCTATTCCAATAGAGACAGACGAGGGCTGGCTCTGCTTCTATCACGGTGTTCTTGAGTCTTGCAACGGCTTTGTATACAGCTTCTCAGCTTGCATCCTTGACAAGGAGCAGCCATGGAAGGTTAAGTACAGATGCGGCGAGTATCTCATCAACCCAAGAGAGATCTATGAGTGCGTAGGCGATGTTCAGAACGTAACATTCCCATGCGCAACACTTTGCGACGCTGAGACAGGCAGAATTGCTATTTACTACGGCTGTGCTGACACTTGCGTAGGTCTTGCTTACACAACTGTTGACGCTGTTGTTGACTATGTAAAGAGCCATTCTTCTATCTAATTTCGATCTGATAGACTAACAGAATAGTTTACAAAAGAGCAGAACTTCGGTTTTGCTCTTTTTTTGTTGTCAGGACATAAAAAAGACGGCTTTGAAAGCCGTCTTGTGAATTATAACAAATAGATGTGTAGGCAAATGAACGGGACTTAGAGGGCGCTGCTCCCTACATATAGACGATGTATTTGTGCAGTGGCAATGGTCTATATTTTTTCAGGTGCGTCCTTTTCGTATTCGGCGAATTGCTTTTCCATATCAGCTTCGCTTTCGCCAACTGAGCGCAGTATCTCTTTGAGAAATACTCTGTCCTCAGGCTCTCCTGAAAGCTTTGCACTGTGCTTTTCATAGAAGTATCTCATTTTAAGCACGCTGATAGGGGAAAGCTCCTGCTTTTCTGCGGCTTCGTATGCAGAGTTCACGTCTGTTATGAAAAAGCCCATGCTGTATTCAGGAGCCTCCTCGCATATAGCTTTAAGAATATCTGCTATAAGATCTTCACGGACGTACACCACTCTGCCTGCAGAGTGGAGCATTCGCATTGTGCTGTTGTAGTCTGATACCCTGAGTGTTTTAAGCTCATCACGGCTCAGACCCAGCCATGAAAGGGCAACGGCTGCTGCAGCCTCAGTATTGGTTTCATGCAAAGTTTTGACCTTATCCTCTATTTGAGAAAAAGAATAGATATATTTTTGTTCCATATTTATTGCCACCTTATGCCTTTATCTTCCTGTATTCAGCCGGAGAGATGTTCTCGTGCTTTTTGAATACAACATAAAAATACGAGCTGTCGCTGAAGCCTGTTTCCGAAGCTATCTCCGCAACTGTCTTTGAGGAGTAGGTAAGAAGCTCCTTTGCGTGGCTTATGCGCACTGTGTTTAAATATTCCATTGGTCTTATGCTGAAATTTTTCTTGAAAAGTCTGCAAAGGTGCTGTTCTGATACCCCTGCCACAGCCGCCATGTCGGCGAGCTTTATAGGCTTTGAATAATTCTCCTCGGTGTATTTCATGACCTTTGCGACGGCTTCGGAATTTACACGGCTCTTGTATGGGAACTTATCGTCCGAAAGCTTGCGGTATTCAAGAAGCATATCGTAAAGCTGTGCGGAGGCATAATAGTTGCCGTATGCCTTGTCGCTTTTTATGGTGTAATATGCGCTGTCAAAAAGCTTGTGCATACGCTCTGCGCCGCAGTTTAAGAAAACATGAAATTTGTTAAGATCCCATTCTTTCAGCAGTTCGAGAGCCTGTTTGCCGTCAAAGCACACCCAGTCAAGATACCATGAATGAGTCGTGGCTCTATATTCGTGGGGACAGTGCGGTGGTATATAGAAAATGCTGTCAGGCATTATTTTTACGGTCTTGCCGTCTACCGTTACCTCACCCTCGCCCTCAAGACAGACGAAAAGCTGAGGATAATCATAGCCCTCCGGTCTGCTGACAGGAAACTGCCAGCAGCTCACGCCTATGCCGATGATATAAAATGGCAGAGCTTTTTCAGTTCCTATAACAGGATAGAATTGTTTCTGCATATATTTTCCCCCATATCTGAAGCAGAAAAAACTGCAATATATGAACATGATAACTACACATTTTATTATAGCAGTGTCGCAATATGTTGTCAAGCAAAAGAATAAATTGCGATAAAATATGAACCAACTGTTGACTTTTTATCCCAACCGTATTATAATAATAAGGAAATGGTGCGAAAGTGCCAAGTCTTATTTTGTGGGACGTATCTGAAAGGAATTTGTATTATGGAGAACAATGTTATTATTCTTGCCGGCGGACAGGGCAAGAGAATGAAAACCAATATGCCAAAAGCTTTGTGCAATGTTATCGGTGAGCCTATGCTGGAGTGGGTGCTGACAGCCTGCGAAAATGCAGAGCTTGACGATATCTGCGTTGTAAAAGGCTACGAGGGTCAGCAGATAGAGGATTATCTTGCACAGAGAAAGTCAAAGGCTAAAATCTGCACTGTTATGCAGGAAGAGCGACTTGGCACAGGTCATGCTGTTATGCAGGCGGCTGATTTCCTTAAAGCTCACGCTGAGGGAAACACACTTATACTCTGCGGCGACGCTCCTTTTATCGACGCAGAAACTATCAAGGGTGCGCTGGAGCTTCATACTGAAAAGGACTGTGGCGTAACTGTTGTTACATCAAGAGTTGAGAACCCTACAGGCTACGGCAGAATAATCCGCACTGAGAATGGCATTTCAGGAATAGTTGAGCACAAGGACTGCACACCTATGCAGCTTGCTATCACTGAGATAAACTCAGGCTGTTACTGGTTCAAGACGGCTGACCTGCTGGAAGTTCTTTTCGACATCAAGCCAGAGAACGCTCAGGGCGAGTATTATCTTACAGACTGTATCGAGCTGCTTATTGCAAAGGGCAAAAAGGCTGACGCATTTATTTCTGCAAATCCTCATGTTGCGCTTGGTGCAAATGACAGACGTGGTCTGCTTGCACTGAATGATATCGCAAGATATGAGATAATAGGAAAGTGGCTTGACGAGGGTATCGAGTTCTGCTGCACAGACGGTGTTTCTATCGGAAACAATGTTACTATCGGTCATGGAACAAAGATACACAGCGGAGTTATCCTCAGAGGAAACACCACTATCGGTGAGAACTGCAATATCGGCAACAACTGCATAATAGAGAACACAACTGTAGGAAACGGCGTAAATCTCAACAATGTTCAGGCTTACGAGTCTGTTATCGAGGACGACGTTAAGATAGGACCTTATGTTCAGCTCAGACCTAATTCACACATCAAGAAGGGTGCGAAGATAGGCGACTTTGTGGAGATAAAGAACTCAACTATCGGCGAATACACAGCGGTGGCACATCTTACATACATCGGCGATTCTGACGTCGGCTCAAATGTAAACTTCGGCTGTGGCGTTGTAACAGTAAACTACAACGGCGACAAGAAGTTCAGAACTGTTATCGAGGACAATGCTTTCATCGGCTGTAACACAAACCTTGTTGCACCTGTAAGAGTCGGCAAGGGCGCATACACAGCGGCAGGCTCTACTATCACAACTGATATCCCTGACAACGCACTTGCTATCGAGCGTGGCAGAGAGACTATCAAAGAGGGCTACGCTGAGAAGAAGCTCAAGGCGAGAACAGAAAAGTTCGAGGCTATCCACGGCAAGTCTGAGGAGAAGTAATATACCCAAATATAAGCAAGGCGCTGTAAAAAAAAGCGCAACAAAGCCCGTGGATTCCCTCGATATGGAAGCCC
>OHOK01000402.1_pt1 | contig 23574 bp, 16 predicted proteins | sample 1569731 | NCBI WGS metagenome assembly OHOK01 (sample SAMEA3879559, study PRJEB24766) | human gut metagenome | biome: human-associated habitat; feature: feces | place: USA | collected 1985/1987
AATTCAAAGTAAAATATTATATTACCTACTTGAGTAAAGAAGGCTATTTGTTTCCAAAGAAAGTGTTATCTGCTTATAGCAGAGGCGATATATCATATGGTGAGATGTGTAGTACACTTAGTATAAAAGGTAAACACATAAGTAATATAGAACGGGCGGTGATGTTCATATGAGTAAAAAGTATGTAATAGATGCCTGTGCACTTATTAATGCATCAAAGAACTATAATATGACTAAGAAAGCATTTTCACATATATGGCAGGCTTTTAATGAACTTGTAGAAAATGGACAACTTATTTCAAGTTCGGAAATATTTGAAGAATTAAAAGATGATGATATTGTAAAATGGGCAAAGGAACACAAAGATGCTTTTTTGCCTTTATCAAAGGAAGTACAGTTAAAGACTACAGAAATATTACAACAATTTCCACAAATAATAAAAATTCAAACAAAGGGAAGCTCAAATGGAGATCCATTTTTGATTGCAACAGCTATTTTAGAAGATGGGATTATAGTAACTGATGAAGGAAACAAGAATAATGGAATTCCAATGGTATGTGAATCATTAGGTGTAGAGTATATGAAACTTAATGATATGTTAGATGAGGTATTGGAGTAATGAATTAGAGGGGGAGAAATCCTTCTCTTTTTTGTTTGTATTATTCCGATAAACGATGTATAATCAAACTAGTTTTATGTTTCTACTTATGTATGATTTTGAAGAGGTAAGATTATGGAGTATTTAACGACTGTGGAATTATCAGAAAGATGGAATATCACTTCACGTCGAATAGGTGTTTTATGTGCAGAAGGAAGAATTGAAGGTGCAATAAAAAAAGGAAAAACATGGTTAATTCCTTCAGATGCAATAAAGCCTGCAGATGGACGATACAAGAAAAATCAGAAAAGTAAGATGTAATACGAAATAGGATTTATAAATATATGAGAATATATAATTAAATGCAGAGGAGGTACTGATATGGCATTTGATTTTGGAAACGCAAATGAAGCACAGAGAAGTGCTATTTCAACAACAGATGGTCCGTTGTTGATTATTGCAGGCCCTGGTACAGGGAAAACATATACATTAGTAAAGAGAATTGTTTATCTTATAACTGAAAAAGATGTGCTTCCTGAGGAAATAATGATTGCTACATTTACAGAAAAGGCTGCGAAAGAACTGATTACACGTATCACAAATGAATTGTATGCAATAGGAGTATCCGTAAATCTGAATGAAATGTATATTGGTACTTTTCATTCAATTTGTTTGAGAATTCTTAAAGATCATCTCGAATATACAAGGATTAAGAAAAATTATAGGATGCTGGATAATTTTGATCAGCAGTATATGGTGTTTCAAAAGATTAATAGATTTAGGACCTTACCTTATTTTGATGTTATATTTGATAAAAAGCAAGGAGCTTGGAGACAAGCTGGAGAAATAGTTAAGTATGTTAATAATCTTGCTGAAGAATTGGTCGATATTGATGAAATGCAGGGAGACGCAGATGAACATATTGTAGCTGTTGCAAATATTATGAAACAGTACAATACCCTGATGGAAGATGAAAACTTAATTGATTTTTCAAGTATTCAAACAGAAGCATATAAATTATTAATCGAAGAACCAAGTATATTGGAAGAAATACAGCAGAAAATTAAATATGTGATGGTTGATGAATATCAGGATACAAATTACATACAGGAATTACTTGTGTTTTTGATTGCCGGAAAAAATAGAAATATATGTGTTGTGGGAGACGATGATCAAGGTTTGTATCGTTTTCGAGGAGCAACAATAAGAAATATATTGGAATTTCCAGGCCATTTTGCAGAAGGAGAATGTAAGCAGGTTAAACTTGTTACAAATTATCGTTCAGAGAGACAAATTATTGATTTTTACAATAAATGGATGAGCACAACAGATGGTAGGGCATATGATTTTATGTGGAAGAATTTTAGGTTTGAGAAGAAGATTGTTCCGCCAGAAGGGAAAAAGGCTGCTAAAGTAGGTGTTATTAAATGTTCAGGAAAAGATTTGCTAGATGATTGGTATGAACAAGTTTATTCATTTATTACACAATTAAAAAGTAGTGGTGTGCTAACTGATTATAATCAGATTGCAGTTCTTTGCAAGTCTGTAAAAGGAGATAAAATCATAGGTATGGTTGAATATCTTGAGGAACATGGTATTAAAGTTTATTCACCTCGTTCGGAAATGTTCTTTGAAAGAAAAGAGATAAAGCAGGTAATAGGGTGTATGATCTTATGTTTCCCAGAGTATGTTCGTAAGTTACAACAAAGAGATTTTTCGTATGATTTTGAAAATCTTTATAAATATTACGATACTCAATGTATAGCTGCTGCAAGAGAGCTTATTTTACAGCATAGAGATACATTGGGTAAATGGATTGCAGAGAAGATGCAGAAACACGCTAATCTAAGAAAGGACAATGCAGATTACGCATTTACAGGATTACTGTATCAGTTATTACAGTTTGAACCATTTAGTTCATACTTAGGGATAGATATGAAATCAGGGGTGATAGATGAAAGACCTGCGAGAAACTTATCAATTTTATCTTCAATTTTGGGAAAGTACGAATATCTACATCGGATAGATGTCTTCACGGAAAACAATATTATAGAGTCGGTAGAACGTTTTTTTAATATGTATTTTCGCTTTCTATTTGATGGAGGAATTACAGAGTATGAAGATGATTCGGAGTATGCTCCGAGTGGGTGCGTTTCATTTATGACTATACATCAGTCCAAAGGAATGGAGTTTCCAATAGTGATTGTTGATTCATTAAATGGAACACCGAGAAGTAGTGGAAATTATTTGCTAGAAGAAATAGAAAATAAATATTTTCATAGAAAAGTTTTTGAGACAAGGGAAGATATAAAATTTTTTGATTTTTGGAGATTATATTATACGGCATTTTCAAGAGCACAAAATTTATTGGTACTCTCTTGTTGTGAAAAGAAAGGTCATGGAGCCACACCAAGCAAATATTTTGAAGAGTGCTATGAGAAGCTACATGCTTATGAAGATGTAAATCTTTCAGAAATAAAGTTGGAAAAGGTAAAGCCTGTAAATATAAAGGATACATATTCTTTTACTTCTCACATCGCTCTGTATGAGAATTGTGCATTACAGTATAAATTTTTCAAAGAACTTGGATTTACGCAGGTAAGAGTAGGTGCAACACTCTTTGGAACATTAGTGCACGAGACAATAGAAGACATTCATCGTGCAGCTATGCGTCATGAAGAACAGACAATAGTACCGGAAACAATACGAGAGTGGTTTGATACAAATTATATGACATTATCGAAATGTGAGCATTCTTATTTAGGACAACCGCAGATAGAAGCTGCGTATAAACAAGTTTTGAGATATGTTGAGAGAAATCAGAGTGACTGGAGTCGAATTCAAGATGCAGAGGTGGAAGTAAGTTTAGTAAAGCCTGATTATATATTGCTTGGAAAGGTTGACCTTATCAGGGGCGAAGGTGATACAGTAGAGATTGTTGACTTTAAATCCGAGAAGAAACCAGATGTTTTAATTGAAACAGCGGAGATGAATCGTTATAGGAGACAGCTTGAGGTGTATGCTCATCTTATTGAGGAAAAGACAGGCAAAAAGGTAAGTAAAATGCATTTGTATTATACAGGTGAGGATAATGGTGTACCAACAGTAACATTTAATAAGTCAACGGAAATGATTGATAAAACAATAAAAGAATTTGATGCAGTGGTTGAAAAAATACAAAGCAAAGATTTTAGTGGTAGAGCTAAAGATAAAAATCTTTGTGCCAACTGTGATATGAGATATTATTGTAGAAGAAAAGGAGATTGCTAATGGATGGACAGATTTCATTTAAATTTGAACAAAGACAACCAATAAAAGGATATCCAGAGTTACACTGGACAGGGAAAAGGCCTTATACATCAACGCAGTATTATCCTGCACAACTTAAGGAATCCTATGGAGAACCTAAGGATGGTTGGATGAATAAGATATTTTGGGGAGATAATCTTCAAGTTATGAGTCATATGCTTAAAGATTATCGTGGGAAAATAGATTTGGTTTACATTGATCCTCCGTTTGATAGTAAGGCAGATTATAAGAAAAAAATAAAGGTAAAAAATAACAATATACAGATATGTGGTGTAATGATGAATATTTACAATTTATGTATGAAAGATTAACAATTATAAAAGAATTACTCTCTGAAAATGGAGCTATTTACTTACACTGTGATTATAGAAAGTCGCACCAATTACGTATGATTATGGAAGAGGTTTTTGGACCAAACAATTTACAAAATGAGATTATATGGTGTTATAGAGGAATGGCAGTTTCTACAAATCATTTTGTGAGAAGACATGATACTATTTTATTTTCAACCAAAAGTCAAAATTATACATTTAACTGGGAAAAAATTGCGGAACCGCTAGAACAAAGCACAATTGATAAATACAGAAATATAGATGAGAATGGACGACGATACAGGTTACATGGAAGAAATATTTCTGGAAGTCCTATACAGAATTGTACAGATATAGATCCTATTTGGTTGGAAAAGAGTCCTGAATTATGTAGAATAGATTATTTAGATGAAAAAGCAGGTTCAAAACCAAGAGATTGGTTTGTTATGGATTATTTAAATGTAATGTCTACAGAGAGAGAAAACTACCCAACACAAAAACCGGAAGAATTGTTAAAAAAAATTATATTAGCTTCTTCAAATGAAGGTGATATAGTATTTGATTGTTTTATGGGGTCAGGAACAACTCAATCGGTAGCTATGAAATTAGGACGTAGGTTTATTGGTGCGGATATTAATTTAGGTGCAATTCAAACTACAACAAAGAGATTGATAACTGCATCTAATGACTTGGATAATACAAAATATACTGGATTTGAAATTTATAATGTAAATAACTATGATTTCTTTAGAAATCCAGTAGAAGCCAAAGAATTAATTATTGATGCATTAGGTATTCAAAAATTTGACTCATCAACAGTATATGATGGCGAATTAGATGGTTGGATGGTTAAAATTATGCCTACAAATCGTATTGCAACAAAGGCTGATTTAGAAGAACTCAAGGCTAATTTACCATATCATACATTTGAAAAGCGTAAGGAAGAAAATCCGAATGGCGTGGTGGAAAAAATTAAGATTATTTGCATGGGACATGAGGCTGATTTAAGGGCATCGTTGGAACAGGAACTTTCTTCGTATAATTTGGAAATAGAGATAGTTGACATCCTTAGGGATAAGAAAGATTTACAATTTAAGAGAGAAGCAGATGCCAATGTTGTTAAAGAAGACAATCAGATTATAATAAAAGAATTTTATCCGATGAACCTTTTACAGAAATTAAGTATGCAGAAAGAATCAGTTGAAGATTGGAGGCAGTTGGTAGAATCTATCTATATTGACTGGAATTATGATGGTCAGACAATGAGGCCGACAATTTGTGACATTCCGGCAAAAGATGAGTTGGTATCTGGTATATATAAAATTCCAGATTCTGCAGGTAAAATTAAAATAAAGATAACAGACTTGTTATCTGAGTCACTTGAACTGGAGGTATAGATATGGCAAAAGAAGTTGGAATAGAATTTGCTTTTTTTGAGTTTCTTCGTTCATTTTATGTAGATAATAGAGGAATTATAAGAAATAGGTATCGTGAAATAACTAGGAAATATTTGGATTACAATGACAAGGAAAAGAACCCAGACGCATTTTTACGAACCCCACAGTTTGAAGCCTTAGAAATGTATGTATTTGTAAAAGAATTTATGAATAATCAACAGATGTATCAGATGTTTGATGACTGGTCAAAAAGAAAGGGTGTTTTTTCAGACAGGCGATTCTATGATGAAGCAGGACAGATGACATTATATGATGTTTATTCACCAAAGCAGTATCATGATTACTTTTTACAAATAAAGAAATATGCAGAAGATTACCCAAACTATATTTTTGCATTAACTATGGGACTAGGTAAGACAATTCTCATGGCTACCTGTATTTTTTATGAGTTTCTTCTTGCTTCAAAATGGCCTCGAGATGATAAGTATTGTCATAATGCATTGGTTTTTGCCCCGGATAAAACAGTGTTACAATCGTTAAAAGAAATAGTAACTTTTGATAAGAGTAAGGTTGTACCTCCGGAATATATTGGTGTATTAGATGCAAATATTAAGGTATATTTTCTTGAAGATAGTGGAACCACATTAAATACATTAGATGGTTCCAAGTATAATATAATTATTTCTAATACACAGAAAATTATATTAAAGGCTCAGCATAAAGAAAAAAGTTCTGTAGACAAGTTGTTTAGTGATCAGATACCAGGACAATCAGTATTGGATGATGTTCTTGGAATATTACAGGAAATCAGTAACAACGACGATTTGATGTCAAATCAACGCTTTGAAAAACTTACCAGGCTTTCACAAATGGGTATTTATGTAGATGAAGCACATCATATGTTTGGAGCAGACTTGGAGAAAGCTTTGCATGAAAATGGCAAGGGTACTAGCCTGCGTAATACGATAAATGAATTGTCTAAGGAATTATCTAAGCATGGAAGTAAAGTGGTTGCTTGTTATAACTTTACAGGAACACCTTACGTCAATAATAAGATTCTTCCGGAAGTTATATATGCTTATGGATTGCAGGCAGCAATTAGAAATAATTTTTTAAAAGATACTAGCGTTATTGGTTATAGTAACGTAAAAAGCAAAGAGTTCATAAGAGCAGTTATTACTGATTTTTGGGGAAAATATGGTGGAAAAGAATATGAGGGATTAGCACCTAAAATGGCTATTTTTGGTGCAGAGATAGCAGAAGTTCGTGATGAAATTAGGCCAGTTGTTGAAGAAGTACTATCTGAATTGGGAATACCTCTTGATAAAATTTTAGTTAATGTTGGAGATGAAAAGATTACTAAATCTGAAGATATAAGAGATTTTAACAATCTTGATATAGCTGGAACAGCAGGCAGTAAGAAGCAGTTTATATTACTTGTTAATAAAGGTAGAGAGGGGTGGAACTGTAGATCATTATTTAGCGTGGCTCTTTTTAGAAGTCCAAAATCAAAAGTTTTTGTACTTCAAGCAACGATGAGATGTTTGAGAAAAATTACAGATGAACAACTAACGGCCACAGTGTATTTGTCAAAAGAGAATATGGACATATTAGATGATGAACTTAAAAAGAACTTTAGAACAAGCATAGAAGAACTTGTAGTAAAGAAAGATAAAAAACGTAAGAAAGTTCCTGTACGTGTGAAGGAACCACCTAGAACATTGCGTATGAATAGATTGCATTATAAATATTCCTTGGAAACTAAACATTATGATAGAGGATTATCGTTTGGTTTAAAGGAAATAGAAACAGAAAATTATGATGCAACAATGTATGTTAAAGAAGGACTTACAACTTCGTCTGTTGTGCGTGAAAGCAATGTTAACTATATGGTTAGTAAAACAGCGTATACTGAGATAACATTGGTGGCAGAAGTAGCAAAATATTTTCCTGATATTAGATGCACAGAAGTTGCTAGGATACTGAGGGAATCAGAAGAAGGTATTGACAAGATATTAGTAGTAGTCAATGAACATAATGATATTATTTATGATAAAATTGTGCCAACCATATTTGAGGCATTATATAAAGTTAACAAAGAGATCGTAAAAGAAAATGTTGATGTTAAATTACTTAAGAAGCCCAAAGAAGGCGGCTATTATGAGTTTAGCGGAAATGAGGATTTGATTTTAACACAGAATTCAGAGGATTCTGTTGTTATGAAAAATAAAGACAAGAGTTTTCACGCAGATACATATGTTTTTGATTCGAAGCCTGAGTTACAATTATTTTTACAGTTGCTTGCAAATGAGCATGTAAAACAAGCTTATTTTACAGGAATGTTTACTGCTGACCAGACAGATTTTTATGTTCCATATATTGATCCGGAATCGAATAGATTGAGGAAGTATTATCCAGATTTCTTAGTAAAAATGGACGATGGAAGTTATTTGATTTTGGAAGTAAAAGGTGACAATATGATAGATGATCCAGTAGTAAAGGCGAAAGGAGCAGCGGCAGAGGAGATTGCAGTAGAGAGTTCAATGAAATACGAAATGCTTAAAGGAACAGATATTATGGAAGGAAAAGCAAAGATTTAGTTAAAACGGGTCTCATTCAACCTGAATGGCGGATAGTAATTAAAGATGATATTAATATGGGAAAATCAGGGATAATAAAAGATTTTGTTTTGCCACAAGAAATATATATTGGATGTAGACAGCAGGAAACAGTCGCTGAGAATAACAATAATCGTATGTTACATAATAAAAAAGAGAATGAGATGTATGCTGATCTAGATGAGATACTTCAATGGGCGGAGAATAACTATATTGATGTATATATGCCAATAATAAGTAGAAAAGAATATAAAATGATGGATAGAGCGTTACGATTGATTTAGCAAGTTTTAGCAGAGGTGGCTATATGTCAGATTTTGAAGAAAAATATGATTATCAGGAAATTATGGTAGAAGATATTTCGCAGATATATCAAATTGCAAATGATTATAATTCGTTCTATGATTTACCAAGATCAGGTAGAGGTGACCCAGGTGATGAACGAACTTACTTACAGGCATTTTATAGAGGACAAAGCGATTCTTCTTGGAAAATCACTCCAAGTATATGCAGAGATACATCTGTGGATGAGAGTATATCGGAATCTGGAGATTTACTATTTGAAGTAATGGCATATAATCAGCATTATATACATGCTACAAGATTAATTGACTTTACAATGGATATAAATGTAGCATTGTTTTTTGCTTGTTGTGAAAATATTGAAAAAGATGCGGCTATATTTATATGGTCATATTCTCCGTATGATCCTAAATGGACAAGAATAAAGATACAGTGTGAACTTGTTAATGTTAAAAAGCAACGTATAAGTGTAAGTGAATATGCAGAGATACTTTTGCAGAAATATCCGGAATTGAAAGACAATTATACTTATAAAAAGGATTTCTATACTGATTTAGTTTCTTATTTGGACCACGGCTTTATGATTATGCAACCACGTAATCCGTATTTGGAAAATATGAGAATACAAAGACAAAAAGGGTGTTTATATGTTTGTGGTGTGAAATTTGAAACTCCGATTGATAAAATGAGAACAAGTGTTAATGCGGGGAATAATATATTGTGCCCGCATGAGCCGGAAGCTCCTAAAGAATTGGACGGAGGTAATTTTTTGGTAAAGGTGGTCATTCCTGCAAGATTAAAAAATGTGATAATGAAACAATTGGAAGAAAAGGGAATTACAAAAGAAGCTTTGTTACCCATGTGATGTAAATAGGCACTTGTTTAATGTAGAAGGATGGTGAGAACTATGGATATAAAGCAGCTAATCGGCGAAACCACAGATTACGATAAAAAGGTTGCACTTGAGACAAAGAAACCCAAAAGCTGGTGCAAGAGTATAAGTGCATTTGCAAATTGCTATGGTGGTAAGCTGGTATTTGGTGTGGCAAATGATGATGCGTTGGTTGGTCTTTCAGATGCTGAAGGTGATGCAGAGAAAATTAGTGAAATAATTAAAACACACCTTAATCCAATACCAGAGTTTAAGCTTTCATTTGAAAAAGATAATGACAAGACATTCGTTATTGTAGAAGTTATGAAAGGGCAGCAGACTCCATACTATTATGAGGGTGATGGGCAACTTGTTGCATTTATGCGTATAGGAAATGAAAGTGTTCCGGCGACACCTTCGCAGTTAAGAGAGTTGGTACTTCGTGGAAGTGGTGAAAGTTATGATAGTCTGAAGTCAAGATATGATTTTGGCAATATGTCTTTCACAAAATTAAAATCGGTATATAAGCAGAGAACAGGAAATGCATTTGAAGATACAGATTATGAATCTTTTGGTCTGATTGATGAGAAAGGCAATCTGACGAATGCAGGAGCACTTCTGGCAGATGAATCTCCGGTTCGTCATTCCAGATTGTTTTGCACTAGATGGAATGGACTTACGAAGGCATCTGGAATTGTAGATGCACTTGATGATAAGGAATATACTGGCAGTCTTGTCACATTGTTGCAGGCGGGAACTGATTTTGTGAGAAATAACTCTAAGAAGGCATGGCGTAAGGTTGGGGACGGCAGAATTGAAATGCCTGATTATCCGGATCGTGCAGTGCTTGAAGGGGTAGTAAATGCATTGATTCATAGAAATTATATAGAGATAGGTAGCGAAGTTCATATAGATATGTTTGATGACAGAATTGAAATATATTCACCGGGTGGAATGGTAAGTGGAATATCTTTAGAGGGAAAAGATTTATTGAAAATCCCATCAAAGCGAAGAAATCCGATATTAGCTGATATATTCAGCCGTTTAAAATATATGGAGCGTAGAGGTAGTGGGTTTAAGAAAATATTGGCAGACTACGAGGGACAGGTTGAATTTGATGAGACTAAGATGCCAGTATTTGAGGCAGATAATGATGATTTTACATTGACTTTATATAATTTGAATTATGGACATGATTATGTGATGAATGTTAATGATACTAGGAATGGCACTCAAGGTGGCACTCAAGGTGGCACCCAAGATGGCACTCAAGACAAATTGCAGAAACAAATCTTTGATATGATAAAAGAAAATCCTCAAATTTCCACATCAGAAATCGCAGCAAAGTTAGGTGTTGGTGTAAGGACTGTGAAGAGAAGAATTAAGCAAATGACGAATATTGTATATGTCGGAAGTGGGTATAGTGGTCACTGGGAGATTAAAGGGGAGTAAACAGGCATATTTTATGGCAAAGAATCCAATGTGATAATAGTTCAGATAAGTTATCACAAAATTAAAAAAGGAGAATGAAAATGAAGAGACAATTGTCACAATTGCAGAGACTACTTGTGGCGGGAATATATATTTTTATAATTGTTATGATATATGGATTGCTAAATGGTGGAATAGCGGATATATTGAATCAGTCGGAGGCTGCATCAGTTTGGTTTTTCTCTGGAATTTTATTGATTATAATGGGAATGTACGTAACTGAACCATATTTTTCGTCGCCAACAGACACATTATCTAATAGTATTTCGTTGATATTGGTTTTACTAGCTATAACAAATCGGCAGGAATTGAATGGTTACGTTGAATTACTTTTTTATGCAGTTTGTATGTTTATATTGAGTATTTTTCATATGATTGTAAAAAATTATAATGAAAAGGCAAAAAGGATTAGTTTTTGGTGTTTAAAACATTTAGGAAGTTCTAAAACGATGTTTTCTGTGGTGTATCTTGTCTCGGCATTTTCGTTTTTTAGAGATAATACACCTATGTTATTCGCAGCGATTGCTTTATGGATATGTATGGTACCAATTGGACTTGTAGAAAGCATTATTGCCAAATTTAGTCAGTTGATAGGGATAATAAAAGAAAAAGATATTGATTCGTGTATTGGAGTAGCTATAAAAAATTCAGAGTCAAACTTATATACAATTTCAGTTCCTAAAACAGATGAAAAAGAAAAACTCGTATCTTCAAGTAGAAACTCTGTGTATGCTGTAAAGGTAGACTCTGATTCTTATTGTTTGGGGATAGAAACACAAAGAAAGAACCTTATTGATTCAATTTGGATAAGCATAATGTTATTGGATAATGCAGAGCTGGAAATTACACTAAGTGATTTGGAAGATATAGGAATTAACATTAATTATACGGAAAATTTAGGAGCTGCACATGTTTTGAATGAGGGAAAAATAAAACAATCAATTCTTGAACAGTTGAAATCATCAACTATTTTTATGGAACGCGATGATTTTATAGGATTTGTTCTTCCTGAATCGAATGTTAGTACTATCAGGTTTAATACGTGCAAAATAGATGAAACGCGATTAACAGAAGGAACAATAGTTAAAACACATATTGCAGGAAGTGAAGTCCTTTACCAAGTAATCAATGGCATTACAAAGATAGCTAGTAACAGTGTGGATAGCGAGTATGGATATATATGTGCAGTAGCAAGAAAATTGGGGCATTATGATGCCGGACATCATGAGATAAAACATGTTAATTGGACACCGAAAGTTTATGAGCCTGTATACCTGTGCAAAGTAAATCGAGATATTGATTTGCAAGAAATAGCAAAAACTTCTATTGGTCGGTTACCGGGATCTGATATGAGTATACCTATAAAGAATATTAATGCTCTTGTGACTCATAATACGGCAGTATTAGGAATATTGGGAGTTGGAAAATCTTGTTTAACGTTCGAGTTGATTAAAAAAATTGTTGCTGCTGGAATAAAAGTTATATGTTTAGATATTACAAATCAATATGCAAGTGATAATGGTTTGTACAAATATATTCCTGAAGCACAAATAGTAAGTGATTTGCTGCAGGAGAAAATAGATGAACTTGAGTCACAATCAATGCGTACAGGTACAAGTGATTCAAAATCTTCGTGGGGAAATGTTGAGAATTTTAAAAAGCTGATGGAATCGGCAGTGGCTGGATTTATGGATGCTAACAACAAATCTGTGATGGTACTTAATCCTGAAAAATATATTGTTAGACAAGCTGCAACTGATTTTAGAATTACAGAGCTGAAGGATGTCTCTTTGGTTGAAAAGGTTCAAATTATTTCTGAAATAGTTCTTAAAAAGTGTATGGATTTGGGGCAAATAGATAAGGCGAGATGTTGTGTTGTTTATGAAGAAGCGCATTCATTGACTCCAGAGTTTAATTCAGTTGTAGTAAAAGATGATAATTCTCATGCGAATGGCACTGCAAAAGTTATTTTGCAAGGTAGAAAGTACGGACTTGGTTGCATTATAGTTACGCAGCGTACGGCAAATGTAACAAAGAGTATATTGAACCAATGCAATACAATTTTTGCATTAAGAGTATTTGATGATACAGGAAAATCTTTCTTGGAAAACTATATTGGTAGGGATTATTCGGATACTTTGCCGACATTGGAAGAAAGACACGCAATTGCTATTGGAAAAGGTATCGGGCTAAAACAACCAGTGATTTTACAGCTTAATGATATGAAGTATTTACAAACGAATGACGGAGAGGAAATAGTTGAGAAAAACGAATGTGTGGATGTAGAAACAGAAGAAATTACCCCCAATCTATAGGATTTTTAATATTACAAAAAATTAAAGTCTCGTTAAAAGAGTGATATTGCTTTCAATGAGATTTAAGATTTGGAGAGAATACATAATATGGCAAAAATGCGATAAAATCGGAATTTATGGCTGATTCGTATGAGTACAATTTCAAATCGGTCTTATTTTTGACACTGTTTGTTGAGACTAACATGAGACTGAGGAGGTTCAAAATCATGGACATAAGTAAAAAAGATTGGAAGCTATTTCGAGAAAAATTATCAGGCTGGCAGGAAAATTATATGGAAGGTCTTGTTAAAGAGTATGCAAATTTTCTGAATGATGATAAAAAGCCTGCATCAGAGAAATTCTGGGAACTTGAAAAACGGATAAAAGAAGATAAACGTCATCCGGGAGTTGTCATGGAACTGAAAAAATCAGAGGTAATATGGGATATTGTTCGTCTCATTAGACTGAAAGTAATTACATATAATGATTTATCAGACTTTAGTGATGAATTACAGAATGAAGTAAAAAGAATACTTGAGATGAATAGATAATGACGGAAAGGGAGGTATGACAAATGCGTGATCCAATAGAGAATGTGACTAGATTGCAGAAGCAGTTGAACAATCTGCAATTGGAGAATCAGGTATTAAAGAACATATTGGATAAAGCAGGATTGTCATATCAAAATGAACTGGCAAGTATAAGGAAAACGGAAAAGAAAGAGGATTTTGATCCAGAACAGGGTAAAAGGATTGTGCACCCAAAAGAGATTACAGACAGGATGGCAAAGCTCTTTTTCTCATTCTTTTGGGGAAGAACAGATGTATATGCGAAAAGAAATGTAAATAAAAACGGAGAGGTGGCATATTATCCGCAGTGTGATAATTTCTGGTCAGATAATTGCCATAGGAAATTAAATACACATATAGACTGTAAGGATTGCAAATATTGTTCGTATACAAGATTAGATTTATCAACTATATTGACGCATTTGAGGGGAAACTCTTATGCTGCAAAAGATGTAATTGGTGTATATCCATTATTTAGTGATGGAACATGTAGGTTTCTGGTGTTTGACTTTGATAATCATGAGAAGAATGCAGAAAAAAAGGATTTTGCAAATATAGATGATACATGGATTGAAGAAGTCGAAGCTATGAGAGATATCTGCGCATTAAATGGGATAGAACCTTTGGTAGAACGTTCTCGTTCAGGAAAAGGTGCACATATATGGATATTCTTTGACAAGCCAATATCGGCGGCATTGGTTCGTAAATTTGGCTTTGCACTTTTAGATAAAGGTGCAGAGCAGGTGAATTTAAAGTCATTCAATTATTATGACAGAATGTTACCAGCACAGGATTCCTTAGAAAATGTGGCAATAGGAAATCTGATTGCATTGCCATTACAGGGAAGGGCGTTGAAAGATGGCAATAGTGCATTTGTAGATAGTAACTGGAATGCTTATCCTGACCAATGGAATGCTTTATTAAGTAAACCTAAGCTTTCAGAGGAATTTCTGGAGAATAAGATAAGGGAATGGACATTTACAGCAGATGACCTTGAAGCATCCAGTGATGAAGAAAATAGGGAAAAGCCATGGGATAGAATGAAAAATTTTGCAAAATCAGATGTTGATGGGAAAATGGACATCACATTATCAAATGGTATATATGTCGACAGCACGAATCTTAAGCCTGCGATGCAAAATAAGATTCGCAGAATGGCAGCCTTTAGTAACCCAGTATTTTATAAAAATCGTGCGATTGGAACATCTAATTATGATACTTCGAGGTGGATTTATCTTGGAAAAGACCATCTTGGTGGATACATACAGATTCCAAGAGGATTACAGGATGAATTAATAGCAAATATTGATAAGGCAGGAATTGAATATACTATTGATGATGAGAGGCAGCAGGGAAGAAATATTAATGTAGAATTCAATGGAGAACTACGACCTGAACAGAACAAGGCGTTAAAGGAACTGACTAAGCATGATAATGGAATACTTCATGCTGCAACAGCATTTGGGAAAACAGTTGTATGCAGTGCAGTAATTGCAGAAAAGAAAGTGAATACTCTGATCCTGCTTGAATCATCTGCACTTATAGAACAGTGGAAAGATGCTCTAAACAAATTTTTAATTATAGATGAAGAACTACCCCAGTACAAAACGAAAACTGGAAGATTAAGAACTAGAAAAAGTCTGATTGGAACATTGCAGGGAGTACATGATTCGATGACAGGGATTGTTGATATTGCAATAGTCGGCTCACTTTGCAAAAAGGGAGAGTTTCATAATTTGCTGAATGATTATGGACTTGTGATAATTGATGAGTGTCATCATTCTGCCTCTGAAACAATAGCAAATGTGCTAAAAGAAGTAAAAGCAAGGTATGTATATGGTGTGACAGCAACTCCGAAAAGAGGAGATGGACTGGAAAAAATCAATTATATGCTGATAGGACCTATAAGATATAGTTACACAGCAAAGGAAAAGGCTATGGAGCAGGGGATACAACATCTTGTATATCCGCGTTTTACCAGAACTGTTCCACCAAGAGGTGTACTTATCGGTAAGATGCATCCAAATGAAGCTTATGAGATTATTCATAATAATGATATCAGAGACGAACAGATTGTTGAAGATGTGAAGAATTGCGTATCAGCAGGTCGCACCCCAGTTGTTTTATCACGATACAAGGATCATTCAGAGAAACTGTACGAGCGATTGAAAGATTATGCAGACCATGTATTTTTAATGACAGGCAACAACTCAAAGAAAGAACATAAGAAGATTTTGGAACAGATGCATCAGGTTGATAAGGCGGAGTCTCTGATATTAATAGCTACAGGTTCACTTGTAGGAGAGGGGTTTGATTTTCCAAGACTGGATACACTTTTTATGGCAACACCTGTATCATTTCGAGGAGTTGTTGAACAGTATGCTGGTCGATTGAATCGTGATTATGCTGGTAAAGAAAATGTAATAATATATGATTATGTAGACAACCATATTACAATGTTTAATAACATGTATATGAAGAGACTTAAAGCATATAAACAGATTGGATATGAGATTGCAGGTGGTTTGCATAATGATAAACAGACAGCTAATGCAATATATGACGGTGATAATTATGCTGAAAATTATCATAAAGATTTACTGGATGCAAATAAAAATATAATTATTTCAAGCCCTGCAATTAGTGGGACAAAAGTTTATGAACTTATTAACCTGCTAAAAGAAAAGCAGTTATCAGGTGTTCAGATTACGATAGTAACATGGGCACCGGATTCCTATGGATTTGGAGATGCATCATACTGGATGCAGCTACATGAAGAAATGCGCAAAGCTGGTTTCTACATTAAAACAGTAGAAGAGTCATGTGAACGATTTGCTGTTATAGATCAGGAAGTTGTCTGGTATGGAAATATTAATCTTTTGGCGAAGGATAAGGTTGATGACAGTATTATGAGGGTTTTGAGTAAAGAGATAGCTAGTGAATTGATGGAAATTACATTTGGAGATAATGGTTGAGCTGAATAGGACTAAAACATATGGATTCCATAAGATGTAAAGAAGACGTTTCATGAGAATAGAGAAAGGAATGCGTTTATGAGCAAAGGATTACAGATAAGAAATAGCACTGTTGATTTCTTGGTTTTCACACGAGATGCAGGAGAAGACGGAATAGAAGTCAGGGTTCAGAATGGCGATGTATGGCTTACGCAGAAAGCAATTTCGCAGCTTTTTGATGTAGATAGAAGTGTGATTACAAAACATCTGAGCAATATTTTTAAAGAGGGAGAATTAGATGAAAATTCAGTTTGTGCAAAATTTGCACAAACTGCGGATGATGGGAAAACATACAATTATAAGTTCTATTCATTAGCAGCTATTATTGCTGTGGGGTATCGAATTAATTCAGAACGGGCAATGCAGTTCAGAACATGGGCAACCAAAGTGTTGGATACATTTACAAAGCAGGGTTATGTTCTTGATAAAAGCAGATTGATTAATGGACAGATTTTCGACGAAGATTATTTTGAGCATCTTATTGCTGAGATTCAGGAAATCAGAGCAAGTGAGAGAAGATTTTACCAGAAAATCACAGATATATATGCAACAGCAGTTGATTATGATAAGAATTCACAGGTGACAAGAGAGTTTTATGCAACAGTTCAGAATAAGATGCATTATGCAGTTCATGGTAATACAGCGGCAGAAGTGATAGTGGCAAGAGCTGATCATAATAAGGAACATATGGGACTTAAATCATGGAAAAATGCGCCTGATGGTAAAATAGTAAAAACAGATGTGTCAATTGCAAAAAACTACTTGGAAAAAGAAGAACTTGCAGAATTAAATGAGATTGTGACAATGTATCTTGATTATGCAACAAGACAGGCACGAAGACATATTCCTATGACTATGGAAGATTGGAAAACAAAGCTTGACGCATTTCTTAGATTTAATGATGCGGATGTACTTCAGGATAAAGGAAAAGTAACAGCAGCTATTGCAAAGGAATTTGCAGAAAGTGAGTTTGAGAAATACAGAGTTATACAGGATTCACTATATGAAAGTGACTTTGATAAATTGATGAATGATATGGAAAAGAATGATGCTATCCATTAGTACCTCAAAATTTCTAGTTGTAGAAACAGCGTCCGGAGATTATGATTTCCATAGGTGGACTTGCAAACCATCAGATGATTATTCTCTGAATAGTAAATAAACCTGCAAGCCACCGGAACTACACACAATAATGACAATATAGCAATGCTTCGAACAATATGAAAGGCATAAAACCAATATGAAAAAACACATAAACATAATAATCACAGCCGTGGCATCGCTGCTTATTGTCACACTTGCGGGCAGAGAATTTATTAAAAATCATAAGAAAGAGTCTAATGATAAATCGTCTACGAATGTATCAGAAAATACATGTGAAGATATACTTGACACAAGTATACCTGACACAAGTATATCTGACACAAGTATATCTGATACGAATACACCTGACACGAATACATCTGAAGCAGATATTCTGGATACGACCTATGAGAATAATAAAGAGCAATTTTATATATCCGAAATTCCGGATGATATTTTTGAAAAAATGCAGGGCAAATCATACAAGGTAGATTGTACACTCCCCAGAGAAAATCTGCGATATATACATGTACTACATGTAGGCTTTGACAATCAGGTGCATGAAGGTGAGCTGGTTGTAAATAAAGATATCGCAGATGATGTACTTGAAATATTTAAGGAGCTCTATGAGTCCGGATATCAAATAGAAAAAGTCAGACTTGTTGATGAATACGATGCAGATGATGAGTCATCTATGAGCGACAATAATTCATCGGCCTTCAATTTCAGATTCATCTCCCACACTACAAAGATATCGAAGCATGGAATGGGAATGGCGGTGGATATCAACACTCTATACAATCCTTATGTCAAAACAGTCGATGGGGAGCTTTCGATTGAGCCTGCAAATGGCGCAGATTATGTTGACCGGAGCAAGGATTTTTCGCACAAGATTGACCATGATGATTTATGCTATAAGCTGTTTACGGAGCATGGTTTTGAGTGGGGAGGCGATTGGTCCCATTCCAAGGATTATCAGCACTTTGAAAAATAATGCTGATAATTTCTACGGAAGCATATGACCTGCAGCCAGGTACAGCTCATACCATTCCTCGCGAGTCAGAGTAATATCGCATGCCGCGATAATTTCTTTCAGGCGGCTTTCACTTGCAGTGCCGGTAACAATCTGCATATTTGCCGGATGACGTAAAATCCACGCAGCCGCAATAGTAGTATCGCTGACATTATATTTTTCGGCAATCACATGAAGCTTTTTATTTAGTTCAGGGTATTCGTCGCTTCCGAGAAAGCAGCCTTTCCATGCCGGCATCTGAAACGGAGACCATGCCTGGAGAGTGATATTGTGGAGGCGGCAGTAGTCGAGCAGACTTCCATCGTGATCGATTGAACCTGGGGTTTCCATATTGACTTCCATGCCATTTGCAACAAGATTGGAAACAGGGATGCTGAACTGAACCTGATTGACAACGAGTGGTTGGCGGACATATTTCTGCAGCAGTTCAATCTGCATCGGCTTATGGTTTGAAACTCCAAAATGGCGAACCTTTCCGCTTTCATAAAGAACATCAAATGCAGCAGCAACATCTTCCGGTTCTACGAGTGCATCCGGACGGTGAAGAAGCAAAAGATCAAGATAATCTGTATGGAGCCTTTGTAAAATGCCATCGACAGATTTCAGAATGTGCTCCTTTGAGAGATCATAGAAGCCTTGGCGGATGCCACATTTTGACTGAAGATAAATATCTTCACGCTTTATGGATGAATCATCTGCGAACGCTTCGCCGAATATGCTCTCGCTCATACCATTACCGTAGATATCCGCGTGATCAAAGAGATATGCACCTTGTTCCAGAGCTGCATGAATAAAACGATTCATCTCATCCTTCGATTTTTCAGAAAGGCGCATGCATCCAACTGCAACTGAAGGAACCTTTCGTATGTGATTTCCTAAAATTATTTCTTTCATAGTAAAAATCTCCTTTGCAGTTATTTTCTTATTCCAATAATGAGTGAGGCATATCCCCAATCCCACATGAGTTGTTTTTTATTTATACAGAATTGTGAATAATGAAGAATGGTTACCCGGCAGATTGGCTTAGGAATTGTGATAAAGGGAACCGTCTCAAAGCAGAGATTTGCACTGGCAGGTTCCAATGAGAGATGCTAAAAGCTGCTCTATTATAATCGGAACCAAAAGTTTTCGAAACATTACATTTATTGAAATATATTCTACGAGTTTAGGTTAGTACGATAAATTCATAATGTCAATAAGAAACATTTAAAGCAGGATGCAATACAGTTATTTAAAGATAAAGCAGTATTTTATAAAGATCCAGAGAAGTGGGTAAATAGAGTTTAATTCGCCAGAACTTGGCGAGTTTGAATAATGTTAAAACAGCGGGAAGCCAGCATTTTTATGAGGCTTCCCGTTTTCTGCGCTTGCAAAATGCTTGCAGTTTTTAGTGGCAGTTAGAATTTTAAATGACGAAATTAATTAGTGCATATGTATAGACTGTATCAGGTGTAAACAACAGTTTAATATCGTGAAAATTGGCTTGAAAGAGTATGAATAATTATATATAATTTTAATTATGAAGCTATGAGGAGAACCATATGAAAGAACTATTTGATTATATATTTAAGTTAGACTTCAAAAGTCTGTTTATAACAAAAAGCAACAATACCTTTATACAATTTTTTAGATACATATTTGTTGGGGGAGTTGCATTTTTGGCAGACGGAGGGAGTCTTTTCTTAATTACAACTATTGGTGTAAACTATTTAATATCCGTAATATTTGCTTTTGTTATAGGCCTTGCCGTTAATTATGGGCTATCCAAGCTGCTGGTTTTTGAGAACAGCAGCGTAAACGGAAAGATAGAATTTCTGGTCTATGGAATTATAGGCGTAATAGGCTTAGGATTTACTGAAATAATAATGTATGTGCTTACAGAGATTGCAGGCTTGTATTTTATGGTTTCAAAAGTTATAGCGACTATTATAGTTTTAGTTTGGAATTTTGTAGCTAGAAAAATTACTTTGTATAGAAAAAAATAGATTGGAGATTATTATGAAAAAAGTAGTTATTATTGGAGCTGGCCCGGCAGGTATTACTGCGGCATTTCAGCTTTTGAAAAATACTAAGGATGAATATGAAATTATTATATTAGAGGAAAGTAATGAGATAGGAGGCATTTCAAGAACTGTAAGGCACAATGGAAATCGTATGGATATAGGAGGACACAGATTTTTTTCCAAGGATGATAATGTTACGAAGTGGTGGGCTGGAATTATGCCTACTCAGGGTGCAGATGCCTATGATGACAAAATATTAGGAAGAAAAAAAGCATTAGCTGAAAACGGACCGGACCCGGAAAAGGACGATGAGGTAATGCTTATTAGAAATAGGGTGTCCAGAATATACTATAAGAAAAAATTCTTTGATTATCCTATTAGCTTAAAGTGGGAAACTATAAAAAATATGGGCTTCTTTACAACTATATGTGCAGGCTTTAGCTATCTAAAGGCGTGTGTGTTTAAGAAAAAAGAAACCTCCTTAGAAAATTTCTACATAAATAGATTTGGAAGAAAATTGTACTCTATGTTTTTTGAGGGCTACACAGAAAAGCTGTGGGGACGCCACCCTAGAGAAATATCAGCAGACTGGGGGGCTCAAAGAGTTAAGGGACTTTCAATAGTCGCAATTATAAAGGATGTATTTTCACAAATATTTAAGAAAAATTCCCAAAATAAAAAGGTGGAAACCTCTCTTATTGAAGAATTTTATTATCCAAAGTATGGTCCGGGACAGCTTTGGGAGGTAGCAGCAGGCAAAGTGGAAAATATGGGTGGAAGCATTATTAAAAATGCAAAGGTTGTAAAAATAAACAATTCAGACGGAAAAATCCGGAGTGTGGTTTATGAGAAGGCCGGAGAGCAGGTAGAGCTTGAGGGTGATATTTTCATTTCCTCAATGCCACTTAAGGATTTAACAGCAGGGATGAATAGCGTTCCGGAAAATATTGCTGCTATTGCAAAGGGACTTCCATACAGAGATTTTGTTACAGTAGGCTTATTGGTGGATAAGCTTAATCTTAAGAATCAGACAAATATAAAAACTATTAACAACATTGTTCCGGATTGCTGGATTTATGTACAGGACGTTGATGTAAAGCTTGGAAGAATCCAGATATTTAATAACTGGTCGCCATATCTTGTAAAGGACATAGACCATAAGGTATGGATAGGCTTAGAGTATTTCTGCAATGAGGGTGACGATTTTTACAATATGTCAGATGAAGAATGTATAAGGTTTGCAAGTCAGGAGCTTGTTAAAATGGGTATTATTTCAGATGAAAAGGCTGTCCTTGATGCTCACAGGGAAAAGGTTAAAAAAGCATATCCGGCATATTTTGATACCTATGATCAGATAGATGAATTAGTAGATTATTTAAATACCTATGACAATTTGTATTGTGTAGGCAGAAACGGTCAGCATAGATATAACAATATGGACCATTCAATGGTTACTTCTTTTGAGGCTGTAGACAACATCATAAAGGACAGAAAGGACAAGTCTAATATATGGAATGTAAATACAGAGGGGGAATATCATGAGCAAAAATAACATGGCAGTAAAAGTAGCAGTATCCCTGATGGGAGCAGTATCTATTGGAATTGTATTTTTTTATATTATTTTTATTTCAAAGGGCTATTATCATGCCGACTGTACAGATACTATTACCTGGGCAGAGGCTGTTTTAGATGGAAAGGCTCTTATGAACAGCGACTTTTATTACGCCTGCCTGCTGCCTTTTGGTGGACAGCTTTTGATGGTTCCGTTTGTAGCAATATTTGGTGTCAGTATGACAGCACAGCTATGTGGTATGGTGTTATTTGCAATATGCTTTGGCCTGGCACTTGCCTTTTTGCTAAGGTCTATGAACTTTAGCTATAAATGGAGTGTTTTTGGAGTTTCAGCACTGTTTTTAATAGTTTCCATAAGCGAAAAGCTAAGAGAAATATTCTGGTGCCACATAATATATTATAGTCTGGGACTACTTTTTGTTATGGTAGGATTAGGTCTTGTACTAAGAGTGCTTAATTGTGAAAAATCAAAAAAGAAATATATGATATTACTTTTAATCTGGACAGTACTATGCTCAATGAACGGTATACAAGCCCTTACTATATATGGCTTACCGGTATTGGCAGCAATTATGGCAAATATATTTTTTGACGTAAAAACACCTTTTGCCAGCAAAAAAAATGAAAAGAAATATAAAATAATTTTAGCTTTAATATTAGCTATTATTGTAGGTATGCTGTTAGGAAAAATAGCAAATGGAAACATAGTAGCAGGTTATCAGGAAGGATATTCGGTATTTTCTAAGCAAAGCCAGTGGCTGGATAATTTTCTAAGCTTTGTTCCGCAATGGTTTACATTATTCGGCGTAGATGTTGGAAGCAGAATGTTAATATATTCTAGCGAGGGTATTATAGAGCTGTTAAAAATAATATGCTCCTTAGTAGTTTTGATTGTTCCTATTATAATGACAATAATGTATAACAAATTTGAAACTATAGCCTATAAGCTTATGATATTAACACATTCATTTATGACAGCACTGATTTTATTAGGCTGGGTATTTGGAAGTTTAAATACAGCCTGTTGGCGATTATCTCCAATTGTAGGGACATCTGTTATTTTATGTATTATGTTTGCAAAATGGATATATGATAAAAAGCAGTATCA
>OHOK01000458.1_pt1 | contig 21570 bp, 10 predicted proteins | sample 1569731 | NCBI WGS metagenome assembly OHOK01 (sample SAMEA3879559, study PRJEB24766) | human gut metagenome | biome: human-associated habitat; feature: feces | place: USA | collected 1985/1987
GGATATACATTTAACCAATCATTACATGATGTTCCTAAAGTTGCTATCGTCCCTAGTAAGACAATCGTTTTATATATCTTTTTCATATTTCTTTCTCCTTTTATCAGAATTGTGCTTTTAACGAGAAATCCACCTTCCAAGATTTGGGATAACTCAAACCGCGTTCCTGCCGAATAGAATTCCAATTAATAAAATCACTGGAGCTCATTTCCAACCGTAACATATTCATATGTAAATGCTTCTTAATCCATTCCCTGTTAAAGTCATAACTTAATGTCAAAGCACTCAGTCGAATATACTTTTTATCTTGCACAAAACGGGATGTCGGTAAAGTCGTTAATTTACTATCTGCAATATTTTTAAATTCGGCAACATCTCCGGGTTTTTGCCACCGTTGGGTTAGAACACGCAAGTCTACATTACCATTAGCAATATCTGCGTTTTCCACCCGATCTACCAAAGTCTGATTATACTCCTGACCTCCAAACTCATATTGAAAAGCAGCGAATAAACTCCAGTTCTTATACGTAGCATTCAGACCTATTGAGCCGTTTAGCTTTGGTTCAGTATTACCCACAACCACCTCTTGGCTTGCATCCCATGTATCAGTAATGCTACCGTCTCTGTTCAAGAATAGCTCTTTTCCTGTAGTCGGATCAATACCTAAAGAACGGACTGCCCAAATAGAAGTCAATGATTCCCCTTCCGCATATTGCGAAATCGGAACTGCGTAATTGGCATCTTTTAAAGAAGTATTATAAATTGCCTGATATTGTAATTCTTTTTTGTAAAATTCCGCCACACGTTCATTATATGCTTTCTGAGAATCAGAAATCTTCAATATTTTGTTCTTATTATGAGCCATATTTCCCCATAAAGCAACTGACCAGTTACGATCTCTGTAAATATCGGCACGTATCTGCATTTCAAAACCTTTGTTCTCAACCTCACCCATATTATTCTTGTAGGTGGAGAAACCTGAAGTTTGTGACAGTGTCACATCATTAATCAAATCAATTGTTTTCTCATAATAATAGTCCAAATCAACTGTTAAACGTTGATTAAAGAATTGGGTCTCAATACCAAAATTGAATTTGTCAGTCTTTTCCCATGACAAATCTTTATTACCCAACGCCTTAAGAACAGCTCCATAACCTGTAATATACCATTCATCAAATAAAGTTTCATACATAGTAGTTGCTGCATAAGCCGGGAAATTCACTTTACCGGTACGACCATAAGATGCACGTACCTTCAATTTATTAATCTTCTCATTTCCTTTCAGGAAATCATAATTATGAATGTTCACACCCAAACCACCGGAAAAGAAAGGTGCCCATTTCTGATTTGCACCAAATTCGGAAGAGCCGTCAAAACGAACGGAAGCATCGGCCAAATAAATATCATTCCAAGTATAATTCAGAGTAGCCAATATACTGACACGACGTGTCGTATTTTCTGTAAGAGTCGGCTTTTTGTAAATTTCGGAAGCATAATTCAACGAATTAAACTGACCGGACGGAAAACCACGATATTGGGCAGAGGTGTTCTCAGTATTATAAGCAGAGGCTTCCCAACCACCGGAAAAGTTAAAGTTATGGTTTCCAAAGCTACGGGTATAATATAAGAAAGCATTAGAATTCCAACTCAAGCTACTACCTTCACCGGTGAACAAATTACCCTGCAATTTGGTATCCGTAGTACCATAAACTGAAACTTTAGAAGATAACGGATCATAAAAACGCTCACTACTGGTATATTGTTTAGTTACGCTAAACTGACCCTTAACAGTTAAATAATCGTTCAAATACCAGTTTACACTCAGATTATCTATAATTTCATCATAAGCACTCCACTCATAATTGCTCAGTGTGGCTTCATATAAAGGATTATTAACAGAATTACTACCTTTCCTAGAATAGTATAACTGCTTCACCAAAGTACCATTTTTATAAGGAGTCTCATAGGGCAATAAACTTGTATAATCACTGAAAGCACCATAAGGAGATTCCTTCGACTTAGTATGTCCAAAACTTACCGTATTTTTTACTTGTAGTTTTTTTACTCGATAATCCAATGAAAAACCAATACTATAACGGTCACGTCCTGACCCTTTCATAACCCCATTACCACCATTGTATGATGCATCAACCCCATAACGTAAATTAGGAGTACCACCTTCTATATAAAGGCTATGTTTATGGTCAAAAGCATTACGCAAAGGCAAAGACAACCAATCTGTATCTATACCACTTTGAATCAATGCATATTTTTCATAATATTTATTCAAACCATCTGCCGTTGTGTTGTTGCCATTATTACCTTTGTCATACAAACCTGCACGACGTTCTATCTCTAGCTTTTCAGATGCATTAGCCAGATTATAGTCTCTCAGATCCGGCATTTCCAAAGTTCCGGTAAAATTATAAGAAACACGGACTTCTCCCGGCTTTGGAGCAACTGTAGTGATAACTACCACACCGTTTGCAGCACGAGAACCATAAATAGCCGTAGCAGCTGCATCTTTTAAAATTGTCATACTCTCAATACGGGTAGGGTCCAAGTCATATATCTTCTCGATACTCACCTCAAAACCATCCATAATGAAAGTAGGAAGGTTAGGATTATTTTCGAGATTTGATTTGGAGAGTTGATCTTTATCCAGTTCTTTTACCCCAAAGCCGGAACGGCCACGTATATACATCTCCGGAAGTGCGTTCGGATCGGAACCGAACTGGGCATTGCTAACCAAGCGGAAAGAAGGGTCGAATGTCTGCAAAGCACCGATTACGTTGGTCTGCGACACCTTGCGTAAATCATCACCCGAAATCTGCGTAGAACTACCGGTAAAACTAGTCTTACGCACATTACTATATCCTGTTACTACCACATCATCCAATGTCTTGACATCATCCACCAATGTTATCTCGAGCATTTTCTTACGAGAAGCATCCACCTGGAGAGTCTGCTTTTTCATGCCGATAAAAGAGACTTCCAAGGTCACTTTATCGTTTTTCACATCCAGTGTAAACTCACCTTCAATATTGGTAGAAGTACCCGTACGAGTACCTTTCACAATAATACTAGCTCCCGGTATCGGCTCTCTATTCGCATCAACAACCATACCACGGATACGATTTTCACGCTTCTCCGTCTGCATCTTACGAATAACAACAATACCATCTTTCACCACATAATCAAACCCTTGCGGATTCAAAATCAACTTAAGAGCCACTTCCCATCTTTCATTTTTTGCATTAACAGATACCGGAGAAACTCCCTTGAACATTTGTGAATTGTACAACATATTCACTCCTGTCTGCTTCTTCACTGCATCCAAAGCCGTCTCAACTGAGACATTACGCAGATTCAAAGTCACCGTCTTGTCTTGTGACGGTAAAGCCCATGTGCTAAGCGTACAGCACATCGCCACTAAAAAACATAGCAGCCATCGTCTTTCTCTCATAAATTAACAATTAAACTTATCTAATATTCTATTTTGCTTCTAATCTTCCATTTTGCCATAAATCAAAATATTCCGACCACTGATCTTATAAGTCAGATCACCGGTCAGTTCCAATGCCTCAAGGAATGAGTTGATTGTCCCGTAGCGCTTCAAACTACCACTATAAGTTATGTTGCGTAAATCTTCGGTTTCATAATATACTTGTATGTCGTACCAGCGCTCGAAGGTTTTCATGATATCGCCCAGCCGTTTGTTGTTGAAAACATATACACCTTGTGCCCAGCCGATATATTCATTAACATCCACCGCCCGCTTTTCAATGCCACGGGAAGAGACGACTGCCTGTTCACCCGGCAAGAGAGTGATAGCTTCCACATTCGGTGCAGAGAATTGCACTTTACCACGAACCAGTGTCGTGTAGCAGACGGAGGCGTTGATGTAAGCATTTACATTAAAAGCAGTACCCAACACAATCACATCTCCAAGATGGGTCCGCACAACAAACGGATGATTTTCATCCTCAGCGACATCAAAATAGGCCTCACCTTCCAAAGCTACAAGCCTACGCTTGCCGACGAAGCGTACAGGATAGGTTAACTTAGAGCCAGCATTCAAATGAACCGTAGTTCCATCCGCAAGGATTACCGTATTTTCTCCTCCACGCGGTATAACCAGTTCATTTGATTTTGCCGATTGCTCTTCAACGTTTTTTTCTTCGTGTTGTGTTGTAACGGTTGATTGATAAGACAGTACTCCTTCTTTATATTTTACCTGAATACCATCCACTACCACATTTACTTCTTTCTTATCCACATCAATGACACTACCATCGGGTAAGGTCAACTGTGCTTGTTGCGTACCCGGCTGAATCAAAGGTCTGCTTTCTTCTTTCGGAGAAGAGCTATTCAACATATAGAAAGAAAGCCCCACTGCGAAAATAACGACAGCGGCAGCAATATACCACCCGATGCGAAGAGACCGACGTCTTTGTCTTTCCGGTTCGACTTGTCCTATTTTTTGAAGGAAAGATTGATAAGCTTTCTTCGATGAATAATTTTGACGTTCCTTAAAGGCAGCTTTCAACGTCTCACTATTCTGCAATTGCTCATATATCTTCCGCAAGTCCGAACATTCCTCCAATCGCTTTTCAAGCTCCTGTTGTTCCGCTTCATCCGCTTCTCCCAAAAGAACTCTTCTCATCAAAGCAGCATCTTGATATACATTTTCGAACTTCTTCATCTTATTTTTCCTTTTTAAATCAAACAACTGTTTAATTTGCTTTATTATAGATATACATAACCTATAGAAAAGGGTGACAAAAAGATTCTATTTTTTTAGTAGAATAATATAGAGAGATCGATTTTTGCGACAAAAATATATCATTTTGTCACATCAGAAAAGAAATAGCGGTGGTTTTAACAAAAGGAACAAAACTTAATCAATCTATAAAAAGGCAAATATGTATCAGAATGTTTTTTCTTATTTTTAGAGAAATAAACAAAGAATTATGGAATTCATGGAATCTCCCAGCTTCTCACGAAGAAATCTATAACTGCGCGTCTTTTGAGTTTTGACGGTGTTAATACTAATTCCCAGACGTTCCGCAATCTCTTCCCAAGTATACCCTTCAATTCTCAGCAAGATGATTCGGCGTTGTTCGGCTGGAAGTTCTTCAATGTGGTGATACAACTGGCGGATAATTTCCTCCTTTACCGTTAAAGCATAAATCATATCTTCATCTTCCACACCTTCTCCCTCAGCAAGAGAACTTAAAATAGTATCATGGATCTGATTATTGCGTATATATAATAAGGTGTTATTATAGCAGGCACGATAAAGATAATTGGCGAGTTCCTTGATATCAGAGAAAGTACGCTTACCTTCCCAGATAGAAATAAAAACCTCCTGAACCAAATCTTCCACCGCATCGGGCACCGGCAATATCTTGGAAACATACACACATAGAGCGGCATAAAAACGATCATAGAAATCGCCCCATATCTTTTCATCCTTTCGGTTGACTCCCGCTACTATGGCGTCAATTTTATCCTTCATACTGTCACATTACCTGCGAAAAAAGAAAACAGAATTCATCAAAAACGCTGTAACTACTTACTTTTGCGATATTTACGAATGCAAATATATTGTTTTTTTCAGAAACGCAGGCTTAACCAAGCTACAAAATCATTGCTGTCCCATTAAAATCTAAAATAGTTCTTTGAAATATTTGAAATTTAGTTAGTTACAGAGGTTTTTCGAGCGAACGGACTTGAATTCGTAGCTTTGTATCAGATTAATCTGATAGCATATGTTCCAAGACAAATACGTTTTTGCTCAGTTGGCTTCGTTTCTGAATCGAAGTAAGTTTAACCGCATTGTTGCCAAGTATGATGGCGACAAATATGTGAAGCATTTCACCTGCTGGAATCAACTACTTGCTTTGATGTTCGGTCAACTTTCTAATCGTGAAAGTCTGCGAGATTTAATAGTTGCGCTTGAAGCCCATCATTCCAAATGTTATCATTTAGGAATGGGTAAAAACGTATCAAAGTCATCGCTGGCACGAGCAAATCAAGATAGGGACTATCATATCTTTGAAGAATACGCTTACTACCTAGTTAGCGAAGCACGAGAAAAGCGTGTTACTCATATTTTCAAACTTGGTGGCAACGTTTATGCTTTCGATTCGACAACTATTGACCTGTGCCTTTCAGTCTTTTGGTGGGCTAAATTCCGCAAGAAGAAAGGTGGTATCAAAGTGCATACATTATATGATATAGAAACACAGATACCTGCATTCTTTCATATCACGGAAGCATCCGTACACGATTCTAAAGTAATGAATGAGATTCCTTATGAACCAGGCTCTTATTACATCTTTGACCGCGGTTATAACAACTTCAAGATGCTGTATAAGATTCATCAGATTGAAGCCTACTTCGTTGTCAGAGCAAAAAAGAACCTTCAATACAAATCCATCAAATGGAAACGTAGGCTGCCTAAGAATGTGTTTTCAGACGCGAGCATACTTCTAACTGGATTCTATCCTAAACAATATTATCCGGAGCCACTTAGACTGGTTAAATATTGGGATGAAGAACAAGAACGAGAATTTACATTCATAACCAATGCCATGCATATATCTGCACTTCAAGTTGCTGAACTTTATAAAAATCGTTGGCAGGTAGAGCTGTTTTTCAAGTGGCTAAAGCAGCACCTTAAAATCAAAAGATTTTGGGGGACTACAGAGAATGCTGTTCGAATACAGATATATGCTGCAATATGCACTTACTGTTTGGTGGCAATCATTCAACACGATATGCAACTGGATAGAAGTACATACGAAGTGCTACAAATATTGAGCATCTCATTGACTGATAAAACTCATCTGAGAGACCTCTTTGATAAAACTAAATTTCAAAATGACAAAGAACGATTCGGACCAAATGGGCCAAGTTTATTTAATTTTTAATTCGTCCCAATTTTAATGGGACACTAGTGAAATACAATATAAAAAGAAAAAGCGCATATTCTTGCAACTGAATATGCACTTTTTCTTCTATTAGGTCCTTTTATCTTATTCCGGTTTTCTTCTGGATCTTAAAAACAGAACAGATCTACTTCAACTACCTTTCATATAATCTTTCGGTAATACTCCAAATTGTTTTTGAAAACAACGGGCAAAATAAGAATGATTGCTAAAACCTACCAGATAACAAACTTCATTCACTCGATATTTCCCTTCTTTCAAGAACTGTGCGGCCGACTTCAATCGAACAAGCCGTATGTAATCAATAGGAGGAAGTCCCGTAACTCCCTTCAATTTGCGTTGTAAATTAGAACGACTCAAAGCCATTTCTGAAGCAAGTGTGTCGACCGTAAAACTTTCATTCGTAAAATTGCGGATAATAATTTCATTAACCTGCTCAAGCCACTCAAAATCAGAACGTTTAATTTCTCCCTGACCATACTCCAAATTAGACATACTGGCAAAACGTTCAAACAAAACCTTTCTGTTTTTCAAAAGATTATCTATTGTTGCCTTGATATGGCTTAAAGAAAAAGGCTTCTCAATATAGGCGTCTGCTCCGTAATCCAATCCTGTTATCTTTGAGTTAACCGAGCTTTGTGCTGATAACAATATAAATGGAATATGACACAACATCTTATCCGCACGAACCGCATTCAGCAATTCAAAACCATCCATCTCGGGCATTACAATATCGCTAATAATGATATCAATAGTGTTATTATGTAATATTTTTAATGCTTCTTTTCCATTTATTGCTCCCAAAACATTGTAATTATACCCTAGATTCTTCAGTAAGAACTCCAGCATATCATGCGTGTCCTCTACGATAAGAAGATTACACTCGTATATTTCAAAATGCCCATAAAATTCATGTTCATTCCGGTTACCGGCCAACTTAGTTACAGTGACCTCTGTTTTAGGTAAATATATCGTAAGCAGGAACCCGCCTTGGCTACTTTTACCAACAGATATTTTACCTCCATGCTTATCTACCAGCAATTTTACAAGACTCAACCCTATCCCAAAACCTGTTTCTGACGAACTGTTATTTCCGGAACGATAGAATGGCTCAAAAATCTTAGCGGCTTCGGTTTCCGTCACTCCCGGACCATCATCACCGACAGAAATCTCAAGCATTACAGCACCTTCCACAACGGCTTCACCAGCAGAAACCCAAATTTCATTACGCGCATATTTGAAAGCATTGGTCAGCAAATTACTGACTATTTTTGTCAGAGCTTCAGCATCCACATTGTATATCAGATGCTCTTGTGCAAACTTCGTCTGAATAGTAACAGATGATGAAAACGAGGTAAATCTCCTGATGATATCTTTCATGAAAGAATTAATGTCCACCTCGCTATATGACAATTTATAACCTTCTTGATCCACTTTACGGAAATTCAACAACTGCTTAATCAATTCGAGTAACCGATTTGTATTTTGCCGGATGATAGAAAGATTAGCTTCAGTCTCCTCACTCCACGCACCAGATTCAAAAATGGCCTCCAACGGAGCCTTTATCAAACTAACAGGAGTTTTTATCTCATGTGCAACGTGAGTAAAAAACTGAATTTTAGATCGATACATCTCCTGCTCCATCATCAGTTCCATATCCTTTTTCTCACGTTCACGCCTTTCACTTTGCTTTTTAGAGTATCTAAACAGAAGCAAACAAGCAGAAAATAAGAGTAAAAAGGTATAAACGATTTTAGCTGATGTCGTTTTCCAAAAAGGAGCCTCTATATGCAGGTTTATGAAACAAGGATTATCACTCCACACCCCATCATTATTTGCTACCTTCACCATAAATTTATATGTACCTGAAGGTAGATCCATGAAAGTCACCGAGTGTTTATCCGTATAAACCCAGTCATCATGCACTTGGTCTATTCTATAGGCATAACAGTTCTTTGAAGGAGCTACAAAACTTAGACATTCATATCCTATCTCAAAAGAAGAAATATGATAATCAACGGTAAATTCACTTTGCCTACTGATATTTATCTTATGCGTTTCTGCACTCCCACTACTATCATGCAAATTAATAGAAGAAATTACCGCAGTGGGCTTGACCGTATTTGTATATAGTTTATCCGGATAAAAACAATTAAATCCTTCCACTCCTCCAAAATAAAACAGTCCATTACTGGCTTTTAGAGATGAACGAAAATTAAATAAATTACTCTGCAAACCATCTTCATGAGTATATAGCTTCGACTCTTCTGTGAGTGGATTATACTTTATGATTCCATAGTTGGATGACAACCATAAATTACCATCTTTATCATCCAATATCCCATATATAACATGGTTATACAGCTTCTTTCGATAATTATAATTCACAAAAGAATCGGAATCATAATCATAGCGGGATATCCCTCCTTCCGTACAAAACCACAATTGCCCGATACGATCTATATAAACCCGAACTACCCGATTATTACTCAAAGAACCTGAATCGGAAACCGAATGCTTGTAATTCTTGAATTTCCCTGTTCCACGGTCATAACGCCATATTCCGTCTCCTTTGGTAGCAATCCATAGTACACCGGCACTATCCTCCAACATATCATAAATAAACACATCCTTCAACTTATCAAAACGGTGAAATTTGTTTATTTCCGGTAAAAACTGACAAAACCCTCCCATTGTACCGACAAAGATTTCTCCGTGCCTGTTTTTATATAAAGAATAAATATGATTATGAGGAATGGAATTAGAATCATTCATATTATACTGATAGTTTTTCACTACGGAACGCGTTTTCAGATTCATGATGTCAATGCCTTGGGAGAAAGTTCCTATCCATAACTGATGATCGTCCAATAATAAAGCATGTATATTATTATGGCTGACATTCGTAGAAGAACCATTTGCCATATAACGTGTAAACTCTTCAGTACGCGGATTAAAGTAGTTCAGACCTCCATTCTCCGTAGCAATCCATAAGTTTCCATCAGGATCTTCACTAAACTGGCTAACCGCATTTCCGGATAATGAATTCTGTTTATGCTTTTCATAATACCATTTGATATAATTACTTTGCGGTGATATATAATATACCCCATCGAAATAAGTACCCACCCATACTCCACCTTCACGATCACGACTGAATGAATAAATACACTTTGAACCGAACGCCTCCAATTTATGAAGAGTTTTCTCTTTCTGGCGAAATAGGAATAACCCATCTTCTGTTCCTATAAAAAATACATTCGGGCTATATTGGAAAAGAGCCCGGATCCAAGTATTGCTTTGATAAGTCGCTACCACAGGATAAGCGGTAAAAGTGCCATCCGATCTGTCCAGATGTAATAGTCCGTCATATCTGGTACCTATCCAAATTTCACCATCAGCTGTTTCCATCAAAGTGTTTATTTCAAACGGGTGAGAAACTTTTGTAAGACGAGGCAGACGATATACTGCAAAATTATCCGAAGCTTTTTTATATCTCGCCAATCCCTGACGAGTCCCAAACCATAGGGTTCCCGAAGAATCTTTAAACACTGAAATGACTTGATTATCAGGAATAGAAGTTGGCTCTACCTGTGATTTCACATATCTCCGTAGCTGCCCTTTCCTTTCATCATATACAAATAATCCTCTCGAAGTACCAATCCATAACCGTCCGTCATCATCATAACATAAATCATTCACAGTCCCCACAATACCAACTCCCTGATCCGTTTTCTCACCAAATAGCATGAAATCTTTAGATTGAGTATTGAAAAGATAAAGTCCGTCTGTAGTGGCTGTCCAAATATTGACCCGATCGATATGTGGATAAAGCTTCAATACATTAATTAATGTATTATTTGATGAATCTACGGTATCAGCAAATTTAGTAAACTCAATTCCATTAAAGCAGTTTACACCATCTTTCGTTCCCAACCATATATATCCGGTTGAATCCTGCATGATAGTGCGTACCGTATTATCAGACAATCCGGTTTTAACATCATATTTTCTCATAACAGAAAAAGTCTGACCACAAAGAAAGTCAGCCTGTGCAATCGTAATGACCAGCACCAATATACGAAGTAAATGATTCATCGTGCAACATTTTTGATATACGCAAATATAGAATTTATTTTCATTCGTCACCGCCCGTCACAGGAATATGACTAATTCAGAGCCTTATTTGACTAACTTGAGCTATTTTCATGTTTTAGCCCTTTCACTTCATTGCTAAAATTGGTATTATTTTCCTCATCCGGGCTATTGATATTGCAATATACCATCTATTTTTGCAGTATCCATCATTTAGTTCTCTGATATTTTCTAATAGACCAGCTATGCTCTTTATTATATGTCCGGACAAGTTATTTGACGTATAGCGATTAAACCGAAAATATCCAGAGTATTATTGAAAGGAATATTTCTAATTAAAAACCATTTGTCCTATATGTATTATATGAAAAAACACATTCTATTTATGGCTATATTTGCTTTACATTGTCTGACAATGTCTGCCCAGCAAATAAAAATCTCGGGAAAGGTCACCGACGAAAGTAACTATCCTTTGCCCGGAGCTACCGTTTCCATTTTGGAATCGGGCAATGGAACCTCTACAAACCTGGAAGGAGAGTACTCCATTCAAGTCATGCCGGGAACCAAACTTCAATTCAGTTATATCGGCTATGTATCCCAAACAATACTTGTGGATAATAAAACGATCATAAATGTAACTCTACTTCCTAAATCAGAATCACTTGAAGAGGTAGTTGTAGTAGGATATGGCGTTCAGAAAAAGGCGAACCTAACAGGTTCTGTATCAACTGTAAACTTCGATCAGGAAATGTCAAGCCGCCCCATAGCTAATGCTTCTAGTGCAATGGCAGGACTTTCAGCAGGTGTCCAAGTGCAACAAAGTTCCGGGAAACCCGGTTCAAATGGAGCAACCATCAGGATTCGCGGTACCGGAACATTGAACTCTAATAATCCATTAGTACTTGTAGATGGTATCGAATGGGATATGAATAATGTGAATACAGAAGATATTGCCAGTATCACTGTACTGAAAGATGCAGCTTCGGCAGCAATCTATGGTTCACGTGCAGCCAATGGAGTGATTCTTGTAACTACCAAGAAAGGACAGGGAAAAGCCAAAGTAAGCTATTCGTTCTGTGGCTCTATAGAGACTCCTCAAAACAAACTTTCATTAGTCAGTGACTATGCCAGACATATGGAGCTTATCAATGAGGGTACAGAAAATGTAGGGAAAGCTCATATTTTTGAACAATCGACCATAGATAAATGGCGTGAAGCCAAAAATAATCCCAATGGGACTAATGAATTTGGGATGCCTAATTACATGGCCTATCCTAATACAGACTGGTTTAATGAAATTATGGGATCGGGATTCTCACAAAAACACAATTTATCTATTTCAGGAAGTAATGACAAGGTTAACTACTTTTTATCTTTAGGATATCAAGATATAGATGGAGTCATGAATCAAAAAGGAACAGACTCCGGATTCCAGCAGTTCCAATTCCGAACGAACATCGAAATAAAAATTAATAAATGGCTTTCCGTTGGTACCCGTCTCAACGGATTAAAACAAGATATAGGCCTTGCCAATATCAGCCGTGGATTTGAATATCTTTATAAAACAACTCCCGGAGTCTATCCAGGAGAAAACGACAAATGGGGGCTATCTGTGGCAACAGAAGAATCCACTAACGCCAATAATATACTTGAGAAAATGAGACGCTGGGGATATGATAAAATGTTTCGCGGAAATTTCACACTCTTCGGCAGTATTCGCCCAATGAAAGGGTTATCCATCGAAGCAAGCTATAACTACGCTCCTGACTGGGGAGATTACGCCACATGGGGAGCTCCGAACGGCACATGGGATTACGTAAAAAACATACGTATTAATGAAAGTGCCTTAGAAAATGCAAGCATTAATAATAAATCATTTAAAAGACGCAGAGAGAACTCCGAAATTCTGATACGCTATAACACAACTGTTGCCCACGATCATGAAATAAGCGCACTGGGTGGATTCACGACTTCCTACTATAACGAGAATTATTTTGACGTAACACGAAAAGGTATGTCGGATTGGAGTCTGACTCAACTTAAAACAGCAACAGAACTCGTTTCCAGTGACAGTAATGAAACAGACTGGGCTCTGATTTCTTATTTCGGACGTCTTAATTACGCCTTCAAAGGGCGCTACCTGTTTGAAGCAAATGTCCGTTACGATGGTTCGTCGCGGTTCGCCCCGGAAAGTCGTTGGGGAGTTTTCCCATCTTTCTCTGCCGGTTGGAGAATAAATGAAGAAAAATTCATGAGTTTTGCACAAGATTATCTTTCTAATTTAAAGATTCGTGCCTCTTGGGGAAAACTTGGAAATAACGCATCGGGAAACTATGACTGGCAAGCCAATTATAGTACTAATAAAGTAGTTATCGACTCTTCACCTACCACAGGACTGGCTATCAGTAAACTTGGAAATAGTTTTCTTGAATGGGAATCTACAACTACCACCAATGTTGGAATCGATCTGGGCTTCTTCAACAACAGACTGACGGGAGAATTCGACTGGTATAATAAAATGACCACGGGAATACTATTCACTCCATCCATTCCCCTATCTATGGGTAAGGTCACCGGTTCCACAGAAAATATAGCAGAAGTACGTAACCGCGGTGTAGAATTGACTTTAGGATGGCAAGATAATATTAAAGACTTTACATACCGTATAGAAGGTAACTTCTCTTACAACCAAAACAAGGTAATGAAATATAAAGGAGAACTTGCCAAATACTGGGAATATGATAATGCCGGAAACCCTACGAGATTCGTCAGCAATTACGGGGATGTAGCACAAAGTGGCTTTGGGGGTGTCATCGTTGAAAATAGAATGTTAGGAGAAATGTATTTGAGACAACTTTATCGTGGCAATGGTTCATACTCCGGAGGAAAACCTGACATCAATGCCGGACCAGTCGACGGTATGATTCGTACAGAATCTGATATGGCCTGGGTAAAAGCCATGATAGCGGATGGATATAAATTTAATGGAGTAACCAAAGTAGCAAAAGATCAATTATGGTATGGTGACTTGATTTATGCAGATGCTAACGGAGACGGCAATTATGGTGATACCAATGATATGAACTTTACCGGAACCTCTACCCAGCCCCGTTATAACTTTGGCCTCAATCTTTCAGCGACCTACAAAGGTTTTGATTTCTATATGCTATGGGCTGGTAGTGCAGGATTCGATCTTTATTGGAACCATTCCTCCTATAATGGTACTCGAACTGAAAATGGATTTGGAATCAGCCAACGCGTAGCGGACAATCATTACTTTTATGATCCGGAAAATCCATCTGACTCCAGAACAAATATAACTGCAGAATATCCACGAATCACAGACCAGACACAGCGTGATAATGGTACCAGTAGTGTATTTTGGAAATATAAAGGTGATTATGTCAAACTAAAGAACATTCAGATAGGATATACAATTCCCGTGAAATGGACCAGAAAATTCATGGTAGAGAAACTACGTTTTTATTTTTCCGGAGAAAATCTGTTAACCATAACGAGCTATCCGGGACTCGATCCAGAAATGGGTACTTCAATAACTTATCCATTAACCAGACAGTTTGCATTCGGTGCACAGTTATCATTTTAATTCATCATTACTCATATAACAAATAAATGAATTATGAAAAAAATTATTATATTCTGCCTGACAATCTGTAGCATCCTTCAGGGATGTACCTATATGCTCGACACAACTCCGTACGATCAAATAGCCACGGGTAACATGTGGACAAGTGAAGAGCTGGCAGACAAAGGAGTTGCCGGTATTTATGACGTACTATACAACAGGAGTCTCCTAGTCCTTAATCCTGAAAAGTCGGAAGTAACAGGTATCAATAAACTGGGAATAGAATCGATGGGATTCTGCTCCGGCTACTATTCAGGCATCGCCCTGCTAACTTCAACCGCCCCAAGTGCCGGATATGCCTATATTTCACGTGAGTGGCAATTTGGCTATGAAGGAATCCATCGATGCAACGATGCTATTGCCAACTTACATAAAGCCGGACTTTCAGAGGAAAAGCTGGAGCGCCTAATGTGTGAATCCAAATTTATGCGAGCTTTCTTTTATTACCGGCTAAATATGTTCTTTCAGGGAGTACCCATCTATTTGGAACCCATTAACAGTAGTGAAGCCACACGGGGAAAATCTTCCGCTGACGATGTCTGGAAAGTTTGTTTGGATGACCTTACCGCATGTATTCAAAGCCCGCATTTAGGTAATAACACACTGAAAGAAAATTATGGAAGACCTTCCAAAGGAGCGGCTTATGCTTTAAGAGGGATGGTATATATGTGGAAGAAAGAATATGATTCAGCTATTAAAGATTTTGAAGAAGTTAAAAAGTGCGGTTATGATTTATGGGAAGGAAAATATATTGACTTCTTTAAGTATGAGAATGAAAAAGATAAAGAAATGATACTCCCGTTACAATATGATGAAGCTAGCGGATATTGCGACAATATTCAGCTGATGGTCGGCTCACGCGACCACTATGATTGCTGGACGGAATTAATCCCATCAGCCGATTTTGTAGATTACTATCGTAATGCCGATGGATCCGAATTCAAATGGAGTGCTTATCTAACCGGGTGGGATGACCTTACCCCCGCTCAAAGAGAAGTTTTTTTCCTACGCAATAATCTAACTTCCAATCAGAGTGCTTATAATGATGCCAAATCACGAATAGGAGCCGAAGTGATGAATAAATATTATCTCACCTCCGGAAATGAAGCACGTATCAAAAAAGCATATGAATCACGTGACCCACGATTACAACAGACCATCATCACTCCTTATTCAAGCACCAATTGTTACAGCCCATACTGGAATAGTGGAGAACCCATGCAGAATAAGGTTCTTAGATGGCCTTATCTGGATCGTGGAGGCAATAATGGAGATATGTGGCACAATCAAAGAAATGCAGGGTATTACATTTATAAAAAGTACAATGAAACAGAGAAAGGCCGTTACATAGAACGACTGCGCTGTCATTGTGATTATCCGCTAATTCGTTTCACTGATGTATGGCTACTTTACGCTGAAGCACTTAATGAGAAAGATAGATTAGATGAAGCAATTATAGCAGTCAATAAAATCCGTAAACGTGCAGGTATGGGAGATTTAGAAAAAGGGGGTACAGGGTATAATTCTGTCTCCGGTAAAGAAGATATGAGAGAAAGAATCCGTTATGAACGACGAGTAGAATTATGTCTTGAAAGTATCAATTATTTCGATGAAATCAGATGGGGTACCTATAAAGAGACCAAGTTTCAAGGTGATTACAGCGGTTTAAAAGCATGGTGGGGAAATATCGTTGGAAGTAAATGGTATTGGAAAGATTACATGACGGTATGGCCTATTCCACTAGTAGAAACCCAAAGAAATCCAAATCTCAAACCTACAGAAGGATGGACGTATTAAACAAAAGCAAAATGAAGCAACTATTAATAATCATATTCATACTTATTGCGGGAGGAGCAAAAGGCTATACGAAAGATTTCGACTATAGCCATATTACTCCACATCCCCGCCTATTACTCAAGGAAGGTGAAGAGAGAAATATTCATATGGTTTTGCAAAAAAATACCGTTTTACAAGCATTCCACAAGCGAATATTAGACTACTGTGATGAAACTCTTAAAGAGCCTCCGGTTAAAAGAATCAAAGAAGGCAAACGGCTTCTGGGAGTTTCGCGCATTGTTCTCAAAAGAGTCTTCTACCTGTCATATGCTTATCGTATGACAAGTGAAGAGAAATACCTCCGGCGAGCCGAAAAAGAAATGCTGGCTGCAGCTTCTTTCACCGATTGGAATCCCAGCCATTTCCTGGATGTAAGCGAAATGAGTATGGGACTAGCCATTGGATACGACTGGCTATTCAATGAACTGTTACCGGACAGCCGGAAGAAAATCCGACAGGCCATTGTAGAAAAAGCAATAGAAGCCTCCAAAACAAAACATGCTAGTTTCTACAAATCAAGAACAAACTGGAATCAGGTTTGTAACGGAGGACTTGTATGTAGTGCACTTGCTATCTATGAAGATGAACCAGAGAAAACTAAAGAGATCATTAACAAGGCACTTCAAACAGTACCTCTAGCTTTAGAATGTTATGCTCCCGATGGCGGTTACCCCGAAGGATTTGGCTATTGGTCTTACGGTACTTCATACCAAGTGATGCTTAATGATGCATTAGAAAGTTCCTTGGGTCATGATGCCGGACTAAGCGATTACCCCGGTTTTCTACAATCAGCCCAATACATTCAATATATGACAGCTCCAACAGGAGATTGTTTCAACTTCTCTGATGCCAGTCCTAAAGCGTATGGAAATATCATGATGTTCTGGTTTGCCCATAAAACTAAAAATCCATCGCTACTTTGGCTTGAAAAGAAGTATCTGAATGATGCAAACCTGGAATTTGGTGAATACCTCGAAGAAAGGTTCCTGCCATGTTTACTCATCTTTGCCTCACGCATCGACTTAGACGAAGTAACCAGTCCTAAAGGTAACACATGGCATAGTAGAGGTAAAAACCCCGTTTATATTTATCGAAGCGGGTGGAACTCTAAAACGGACACCTATCTGGGAGTAAAAGGCGGAACGGCTTCTACCTCACACGCACATATGGATGCCGGATCATTCATTTATGAACAAGCAGGGGTCAGATGGGCCATGGATTTGGGGATGCAGGATTATTACAGTCTTGAAAGTAAAGGGGTAGACTTGTGGGATACAAAGCAGTATTCTCAAAGATGGCAAGTATTCCGAATAGGAAGCAGTGCACATAACACTCTTACTATCGATGGAAAAAACCATCAGGTGAATGGCTTTGCCGAGTTAACAAGTCTCACTGATAATCAAGGGAACAAAGGAGCAAAGATTAATTTGACTTCAATATTAGGACAACCTATCAATCAGGCAACACGTACTGTGGTTCTCACCCCTGACAATTCATTGGAAATAACGGATTATATTGAAAACAAAGATACCGTCTCTCTAATTCGATGGACAATGTGTACCCCTACTATTCCTAAAATAACGGATAACCAAACTATCGTGTTAACCCAAGGAAACAAACAGCTTTCACTACAAGTTGACTCTCCGCGAAAAGTGAATCTGCATATTTGGGATAATACTCCACCTCATGACTACGATTATGGAAATCCGGGTACGTATAGAGTGGGATATGACATTGCCCTAAATCCCAAAGAAAAAGTTACAATCAAAGTAAAATTCAACCTTATTAAAAATGAATAGACACATGAAAAAAATATTATTATGTATGCTTCTATTATGGGGAGCTATATTCACTTTCGGAAGTTGTGACGTAGATATTCCAGAAATTGAAAAACCTGTTTTACCAGAGAAAGACTCTTCTTCGCAACCGGATGATGAGGATGATCCTTCAGCTGATCCCAGCGGCATATTCGACTATTCAAAAATAGGAGAGCATCCACGGCTATTCTTAAACGCCCAAGACTTTGATCGCTTGAAACAGGAAATTACAAATAACTCCATACTTAAAAACATTCATGAGATCATCATAAACAGATGTAACAAAGAATTTGTCGGAGCCTCTACTCTCACTTATCAAAAGAATGGCAAACGACTTCTGACTGTTTCACGTAAAGCACTGGAACGAATTTGCCATCTGGCATACGGATATAGAATGAATGGCGATTATACTTATCTGAATCAGGCAGAGAAAGATATCCGCTCGGTATGTTCATTCCCCGACTGGAATCCAACTCATTATCTGGATATAGGAGAAATGGCTTTAGCCGTTGCAATCGGATTAGACTGGCTATATAATGATCTTCAACCTGAAACCAGACAAATGGCTCAAACAGCACTTGAGAACTACGCATTTAAAACTGCTATTGATCCCACTTATTCGGGACAATTTATTGAAGCAACTACAAATTGGAACCAGGTATGCAATGGGGGATTACTAGCCGCCGCACTCGTTACTTACGAAAAGGATAAAAGTCGTGCTGTTGAAATCATAGAACAAAGCTTTAACAGTAACAAAAACAAAGGCATGACTACATACGGCACTGACGGGAATTACCCCGAAGGATATATGTATTGGGGATATGGAACGACTTATCAAGTAATATTAATCGCTGCACTGGAGAAGGTATTCAACACAGATAACGGATTATCGCAAACAACTGCCGGATTTTTGAAAACCGCAGAATATATGTTATTCATGGCCGGAACAACAGGAAAATGTTTTAATTACTCCGATTGTACCGAACCCGAAGAACCTAAACTACCGATGTGGTGGTTTGCTAAAAAACAGGAAAACAGCTCGTTATTATTCAATGAACTCAGGTTACTGAAAAAAGGAGCATATGCCAGCAAATTCGAAGAACGCCGCTTATTGCCTATTATCATGGGATTCATTAATCCCGAGCAAGTAAAAGAAACTATTTCTGCCCCACAAAAAAAGTTGTGGTGGGGAGACGGAGATACTCCGGTAGTACTCATTCATACAGACTGGACTTACTCAGACACTGATAAATATTTCGGTATGAAAGGAGGCCGCTCAAACACAAGTCATGGTCATATGGATGGCGCAACATTCGTATACGATGCCTATGGAGAACGTTGGGCAATGGATTTAGGCATGCAAGAATATGCTCCTCTCGAAGCTGCGGGTATAGATCTTTGGAACAGCAGCCAAAGTTCTACAAGATGGAGTATATTCCGTCTCAATAACTTCAGTCACAATGTAATTACCATTAATAACAATCAATATCATTATCAAGGAAAAGCTTTTGTGCGAACAGATTATATGAAAAATATCGGGACTAAGCTTGGTGCCAAATTCGAGTGCTATGGAGTAAACAGAAATGGAAGCGATTACGATGTCGATGCTCCTGTACGCACCGCCGAATTCATTGATAATGGAGGCGATTTGGAACTGGTTATGAAAGATGAAATTAAAAGCCGTGCAAACAAAACTCCTCTGGTGCGTTGGGCCATGGCTACACCTGCAACAACAGAAATAATTTCAAACCAATGTATCAAATTATCACAGAATGGAAAAATCCTGTATCTGACCGTACAAGAACAGAACAATCACCCGTTTACTCTGAAAACATGGCCAGCCTCTACAGACAATAAATATGATGAAGCCAATCCAGGGGTGACAATGGTAGGATTTGAAGCACAAATGAGTGCGAAAGATACAAGAGTATTTACTACTACATTTGCTAAAGAACCAAAGAATATTAATTAAAAATACAATCAAAAAACAATGAGAAGAATAACCATCTTATTGACTCTGTTATTAACAGTCATATATACGAATGCCCAAACAGAAAAAAGCATCCGACAAATAACACAGGAAGTCATGGAACGAGCTTCTACTCAATATATCAACATGGCTTCCACACTGGAGAAAGGTAAAATGCCTCGCAGTTTTTCAAAAAACAGGCTCATCACTTCAGACATCTATTGGTGGTGTAGCGGTTTTTATCCAGGCACATTGTGGTATCTTTATGAGTATACTGGTTCTGAAAATATAAAGAAACTTGCCCATACCTATACGGAAAAACTTGCTCCACTGCAATTCCTCAAAACGGATCATGACATCGGTTTCCAGCTATTCTGCAGTTATGGTAATGGATATAGACTGACAGGCAACAAAGAATATTTGAATATTCTTCATAATGGTGCTATGTCATTAGCAACAAGATTCAATCCTGTCATCGGTTCTATCCGTAGCTGGGATTCCTCTCGCGATAAGTGGAAATTCCCGGTTATCATAGACAATATGATGAACCTTGAACTGCTCATATGGATAGGCAATCAGTATAATGACCCTTATTTAAAAACTGTTGCCATTACACATGCAAACACAACAATGAAGAATCATTTTCGCCCGGATTACAGTACTTACCATCTTGTCGACTATGATCCTGAAAACGGGAAAATAATAAAGAAGCAAACCGTACAAGGATATAATGATAACTCCAAATGGGCACGCGGACAAGCATGGGCACTTTATGGATTCACAATGATGTACCGAACCACTCATTCATCACGTTATCTCGAACAAGCACAATCCATTGCAGATATGCTCATTCCGCTTCTCCCTTCAGATGGCATCCCTTATTGGGATTTTGATTCTCCGGATATCCCCAATGATTTGAGAGACGCATCAGCAGGAGCCATCATGGCTTCAGCACTAGTAGAACTAAGTGAATATCTACCAGAAAAGAAGATCCATTATCAGAGTATAGCAGAGCGCCAGCTCCGCACATTATCTTCCCCTGAATATCTGGCAGCTTCCAACACTAATGGAAATTTTATTCTCAAACACAGTGTCGGACATAAGCCGATGAAAGGAGAAGTAGATGTTCCGCTTACTTATGCTGATTATTATTTTATCGAAGCATTAATAAGAATGAATAATCTTGAAAAACAAGAATAAGAAAATTCATTATCGAATTTATATTATAAGTTACAACCTATTTTTAACAGA
>OHOK01000470.1_pt1 | contig 21004 bp, 16 predicted proteins | sample 1569731 | NCBI WGS metagenome assembly OHOK01 (sample SAMEA3879559, study PRJEB24766) | human gut metagenome | biome: human-associated habitat; feature: feces | place: USA | collected 1985/1987
CGGTATTATCTTTCTACCAAAGTGGGACGTTATGGAAAAGATGGTGTCAATACCTGGGATTACTCTGCAAAACGTGCGGTAGAAAGTGTATATGAGAGCATGGAACGTCTGAATATCGACTTTATCGATTTGATTAATGTACACGATATTGAGTTTGCTGATCTGAACCAGGTTGTTAATGAGACATTGCCGGCATTGGTAGAATTGCGTGAAAAAGGAGTTGTCGGACATGTCGGAATCACTGACTTGCAACTTGAAAACCTGAAATGGGTAATTGATCACTCACCCAGTGGTACGGTAGAATCTATACTCAATTTCTGCCATTATTGCCTGTGCGATGACAAGCTAGCGGATTTTCTTGATTATTTTGAATCGAAAGGAATAGGCGTGATAAATGCCTCTCCGCTATCCATGGGATTGTTGAGTGAACGGGGTGTTCCTGCATGGCATCCAGCTCCAGAACCTTTGGTGGATGCTTGTCGCAAAGCAATGGAATACTGTAAAGCAAAGAATTATCCTATTGAGAAATTAGCTATGCAGTTCTCTGTTAGTAATCCTCGGATTGCGACTACATTGTTCAGTACAGCCAATCCGCTGAATGTGAAAAAGAATGTCTCTTTTATTGAAGAGCCGATTGACTGGGCGCTGGTGCATGAAGTACAGGAAATTATTGGGGAACAGCAGCGCGTAAGTTGGGCTAATTCTTAAAATATAGCTGTCTATATGGACTATACAATAATTGATGCCCATGCCCATCTATGGTTGCGGCAAGATACGGTGGTGGATGGATTTCCCATTCGTACACTGGATAATGGACGTTCGTTGTTTATGGGAGAAATCCGCCAAATGGTTCCTCCCTTTATGATGGACGGGGTGAATAGTGCAGAAGTTTTCCTGTCGAACATGGACTATGCGCAAGTGGCTGCTGCTGTTATTACACAGGAATTTATTGATGGTATTCAGAATGATTATTTGTCGGAAGTCGTTTCCCGTTATCCCGATCGTTTCTTTATTTGCGGTATGTGCGAATTTCGTAAACCGGGATTTCTGGAACAGGCAAAAGAGCTGATCGCAAAAGGTTTTAAAGCCATCAAGATTCCTGCCCATCGTCTTTTGCTGAAAGAAGGAAGGGTGATGCTGAACAGCGAAGAGATGATGGAAATGTTCCATTATATGGAAGATGAGGACATTCTGCTTTCTATTGATCTAGCCGACGGAGCCACACAGGTTCCTGAAATGGAGGAGATTATTCAGGAATGTCCGGATTTGCGGATAGCTATCGGGCACTTCGGAATGGTGACTCGCCCCGACTGGAAAGAGCAAATCCGTCTGGCACGTCATTCCAATGTGATGATTGAATCCGGTGGAATCACCTGGCTTTTCAATGACGAATTCTATCCTTTTAAAGGAGCGATAAAAGCCATCCGTGAAGCGGCAGAGCTGGTGGGCATGGAAAAACTGATGTGGGGCTCGGATTATCCGCGTACCATCACAGCGATCACCTACAAAATGTCTTATGATTTTGTGGTGAAGTCTTCCGAATTGACGGAAGAGGATAAAAGACTCTTTTTAGGAGAGAATGCCCGGAATTTCTATGGATTTACAGATCTCCCCGTGCTTCCTTACATCAAGAATATGTCCGAATGATTGAGAAAACAACCTTATCGTAAAACTATATTCATGCCATGAAAAAGAATACATATACAATACCTTTAGCTTTGGTTTTCTGCCTTTTCTTCTTGTGGGCGATAAGCAGCAATCTGCTTCCTACAATGATCCGGCAATTGATGAAGACCTGCGAGCTGAATACCTTTGAGGCTTCTTTTACAGAGACGGCCTATTGGCTTGCCTACTTCATTTTCCCTATTCCGATAGCTATGTTCATGAAACGATACAGCTATAAAGCGGGAATTATATTCGGACTTATCCTAGCTGCCATCGGAGGGCTGCTCTTTTTCCCTGCCGCCATACTAAAAGAATATTGGGCTTACCTTTGCATCTTTTTTATCATTGCCACCGGAATGTGTTTTCTGGAGACGGCTGCCAATCCGTATGTAACAGTGCTGGGTGCCTCTGAAACGGCTCCCCGCCGATTAAACCTGGCGCAGTCTTTCAACGGGCTCGGAGCTTTCATTGCCGCCATGTTCCTAAGCAAACTTATCCTTAGTGGGAATCATTACACACGGGAAACGCTTCCTGTAGATTATCCGGGTGGTTGGCAAACCTATATCCAACTGGAAACGGATGCCATGAAACTTCCTTATCTGATATTGGCGTTACTGCTCATTGCCATAGCCGTTCTATTTGTCTTTTCAAAGTTGCCGAAGATTGGAGATGAAACTGCTTCTTCAGATGCAGTGACGGCTGATGACAAGAAAGAAAAACTGATAGACTTCGGAGTATTAAAACACTCGCATCTTCGTTGGGGAGTGATTGCGCAATTCTTCTATAATGGCGGGCAGACAGCCATCAATAGTCTTTTCCTGGTCTATTGCTGCACCTATGCGGGATTGCCGGAAGATACGGCTACCACTTTCTTCGGACTCTATATGTTGGCTTTTCTTTTGGGACGTTGGATTGGTACAGGCTTGATGGTGAAATTCCGTCCTCAAGATATGCTGTTGATCTATGCCCTGATGAATATCCTCCTGTGTGGAGTGGTGATGATATGGGGAGGAATGATCGGACTATATGCGATGCTGGCTATCTCGTTCTTTATGTCTATCATGTATCCTACTCAATTCTCATTGGCTTTAAAAGGACTTGGAAATCAGACGAAGAGCGGCTCGGCTTTTCTTGTAATGGCGATCGTTGGTAATGCCTGTCTCCCGCAGTTGACGGCTTATTTCATGCATATTAACGAGAACATCTATTATATCGCGTATGGCGTGCCGATGATTTGTTTTGTTTTCTGTGCCTATTACGGATGGAAAGGTTATAAAGTAATCGATTAATAAATTTATTATCAAATACATATCAAATGAAAGCAGTTCAAATTATCAATCCCTCCGAAATGAAGGTGGTTGAACTGGAAAAGCCGACCGTTGGTGCCGGTGAAGTATTAGTAAGAATCAAGTATGTGGGTTTCTGTGGCTCTGACCTGAATACCTTTTTAGGACGTAACCCAATGGTGAAGTTACCGGTAATCCCGGGACATGAGGTAGGAGCGGTGATTGAGGAGATCGGTCCGGATGTTCCGGCCGGCTTTGAAAAAGGGATGAACGTGACATTGAATCCATACACCAATTGTGGTAAATGTGCTTCCTGTCGTAATGGTCGTGTCAATGCCTGTGAGCATAATGAAACGTTAGGGGTACAACGCAATGGAGTGATGTGCGAATATGCAGTTTTACCTTGGACGAAGATTATTCCGGCTGGTAATATCTCTCCTCGCGATTGTGCGTTGATTGAGCCGATGAGTGTCGGATTCCATGCGGTATCTCGTGCGCAGGTGATCGATAATGAATATGTGATGGTTATTGGCTGCGGTATGATTGGTATCGGTGCCATTGTACGTGCTGCTTTGAGAGGGGCAACGGTCATTGCTGTCGACTTGGATGACGAGAAACTGGAACTGGCGAAAAAGGTAGGTGCCTCTTATGTGATTAACTCCAAGACAGAAAATGTGCACGAACGGATGCAGGAGATTACGGAAGGACTGGGTGCTGATGTCGTGATTGAAGCTGTTGGTAGTCCCGTGACTTATGTAATGGCAGTGGATGAAGTCGGTTTCACAGGACGGGTGATTTGTATCGGCTACGCTAAAAGTGAAGTTGCTTTCCAAACGAAACTCTTTGTTCAGAAAGAACTGGATATTCGTGGTTCTAGAAATGCCTTGCCGACAGACTTCCGTGCAGTCATCAATTATATGAAAGAAGGAAATTGTCCGGTAGAAGAGTTGATCTCGAAAGTTGCCAAACCTGAAGGAGCTTTAGAAGCTATGCAAGAATGGGCGGCTAACCCGGGGAAGGTATTCCGTATCTTGGTGGAATTCTGATTGTGGGTATATTGGTAAAGTTTGAAGTATAATTAGAAACTGTCTGATTATAAGATTTGTCTCTGTTCTATATCTATGTGTAACCGTTGTTTTTTAATCTGTTTCAAATATTATTCTAATTGTTACATTATTCGTGTCCTTTGTTTTAACAACTGCTGATTACCAATGTTATAGCTTACTCAGTTCCAATATTTTCTTTTCCAATGTCAGGTCGTCGGTAGTCATTTGGGGAGTGGGGATGTTACACATACGTATAACGTCTCCTTCACGACAGGTATAGCTGTAATAGAGACGCTCGATTTCACTCAGCTCATCGTAGGATTTCAGGTTCCCTTTTTGTTGAAGAAACTTGGAACGTTCGGCATTGTCGGTCTGTTTAACCAATAATATACGGCGGGCGATAGGGTTGTAATTATAATCAAAGCATTGGTAAATGCCGCGTAGGAAAGGCGGACGGTCAAACATCGGCAGTTTGAGGCAAATATTGAACATGGAAAGTTGCGGGGCATGACTCTCATTGAAAACAAGATAGAGATGACTCATGCCATTCATCAGTCCGAATCCCCAATGAGTGGTGCCATGAGCATTCGTGTGTCCCACTTCGATGTAGTTGCCATTCTCGGCCGGAGCGATGAAGTAAGGCTCGATTTTCAGGTCATTGGTGTTGGAGGAGAGACTGTAGCTGGTATATATGCCACTGAAATTTGTGATATGATTCACACTTTGCCTGGCGTTGTGTTCCAGTTCGGAAAGAAAAGGATTCATACTGTCCGGCTTTTCTTTTACTACCACCTCCATAGCGAAGAGTGCCTGTTTCATTTGCGGAAGTAGTCCGAAGAGTTTCTTTTTCGAAAGATTATTGACCCACATTAAAGCGTTGTCCAATGCTTCGTTGTCATCCATCCCTTTTTCCACATTTTTGAAGTATGCCGGGAATACTGTGGAATACATGGCGGACAATACGCTCGGGGTGAGTTGTGCTTGTTCGGCCATTTCTTTCATCTTGATACCCTTTCCACGTAGGAAAGTAATGCGGTCGTAGATTTCTTTCAGCTCATTCATATTTTTTATTGAGGAGTTCATTAGCTTGTTACAAAAATAGCTTTCTCTCTTGAATTCAACTCTCTATACGGTGACTTTTATTGTAAAAAGGTTGTTTTGTAGCCTCTTTCCAGTGTGTTACATTACAATTACATGAATATTTCTGAATTATTTCGTACTTATTATTCCTGTTTTATTCATTTTTTACCTCGTTGGGTGGCTCTACTTTTGCGATGTCAAAACGAAGAAGAATATGAATTTATCACTGAATAAACTGATAGGACAAAGACCGGACATACAATACGGTAAAACGGAAAGACATACTCCTGACTGGCTTTTCATTCTCTGGATGGGTGGTACGGCACTATTGTCTTACTCGTTGGTTTACGCTTTGCGTAAGCCCTTTACTGCTGCTGAGTTTGAAGGGTTGACGGTGGCTGGTATGGATTATAAGATTGTGGTGAGCATTATCCAACTCATCGGTTATGTATGCGCCAAGTTGTTTGGCATTAAATATATTTCCGAATTGCAGCCGCAGAATCGGTTGAAGTTCATTATCGGATCTGCTGCCTTGTCTGAAGCCTCCCTGTTGGCGTTCGGTCTGTTACCATTGCCCTATAATATAGTGGCACTTTTCTTTAACGGGCTTTCTTTGGGTTGCATGTGGGGAGTGATATTCAGCTTTCTCGAAGGTCGTCGTACTACCGATATTCTGGCAAGTATTATGGGAGTGAGTATGGCGCTGAGTTCGGGAGTGGCAAAGAGTCTCGGACTTTATGCGCTGAATCAACTTCATGTCAGTGAGTTTTGGATGCCTGCACTCGTAGGGGGATTGGCCTTTCCGTTGCTTTGCTTTATGGGATGGATGATGACCAAGTTTCCTCGTCCTACGGCAGCGGATATTGCAGCCCGTTCCGTTCGTGTCACTCTCAACGGACAGCAACGTTGGGCGCTCTTCAAACAATATATGCCCTTACTGCTTTTGCTTTTTGTCGCCAATCTGTTGCTTACTGTACAACGTGATATTAAGGAGGATTTCATTGTCTGTATCATTGATGTGGATACAATTTCTTCCTGGCTGTTTGCCCAACTTGATACCATCGCTACATTGGTATTATTGTCCACGTTTGCCGTACTCGCTTTCTCCGGTAATCATTTGAAAGTACTTTATACATTGTTGGGACTTTCTACCGCAAGTATGGGGGGCTTGGCTCTGCTAGGTAGCGGAGAGGTACAGTTGTCTACTACTTTGTGGCTCTTTTTGCAGACGCTCTGTATAGACATTGCTTACCTTAGTTTCCAAACCATTTTCTTTGAAAGGTTCATTGCTTGTTTCAAAGTGAAGGGGAATGTGGGATTCTTCATTATCACTATAGATTTTGTCGGTTATGTGGGTACGTTAGCATTACTGCTGTTTAAGGAGTTGAAAGCCTCGCATATAGACTGGGCGGTGTTCTATAATGAGATGAGTGTCTTTGTAGGCATAACCTGTTGCATCGCTTTTGCCGCTGCAGCCGTCTATGTGATGAAGGCTAAGAAAATCCCAGATACGGGTAGCACAAGAGAGGTAAATGACATGAATAGTTACAACGAATTATTAACTTCAAATCCAACGATATGATTGACATCAATTACACTAGAATGAGTAATATCAATAACTGCAATATGAAAAAAATAGAATGCGTGATTATGGATTGGGCGGGTACTTCCGTCGATTATGGATGTTTTGCACCGGTAGCGGCTTTTGTGGATAGTTTCAAGCAGATGGGACTGACTGTTACGGCTGCCGAGACACGTGCCCACATGGGGGTGACTAAGATTGAAGAGATACGTGCTTTGTTTTCCATTGAACGGGTAGGAAAGGACTTTCGTGAGAAGTACGGACGTGATTATACCGAAGAGGATGTGCAGGAATGCTATAAACGTTTCCAAAAGGTATTGTTCGATACTTTGGAAGATTATACAGAGCCTATTCCCGGTGTGGTGGAGGTGATTGCCAAACTACGTGCTCAGGGAATCAAAATCGGTTCTACTACCGGATATACTCAAAAGATGATGGATGTGGTAATTCCTGCCGCAGAAAAGAAAGGTTACAGGATTGATAATTGTGTCACTTCGGACAATCTGCCCGGTGGTCGTCCGAAGCCTTATATGATTTATCGCAATATGTGTGATCTGGACGTTGCCTCCCGTTTCTCTGTGCTGAAATATGGTGATACGATTGCAGACATACGTGAAGGTGTGAATGCCGGTGTGTGGAGTGTAGGTGTAATAATGGGAAGTAACGAATTGGGACTGACTGAAGAAGAAACCCGCACTCTTCCGATGGGGGAACTGAAATGCCGCATGGCTAAGGTGCGGGACCGTATGTATGCCGCTGGTGCTGATTATGTGGTGGACACGATTGCCGAACTGCCGATGTTGATAGAGGATATCAATGAACGTATGGCATTATAAAAGAAAGAATAATAAAAATAACAAACCGATAAATTAATAAATTTAAGATAATATGAGACCTTATTTACTTTTGACTCCCGGTCCTCTCACTACAACCGACACTGTGAAACAAGCGATGATGAGCGACTGGTGTACTTGGGATGAAGATTACAATCTTGGTATTGTAGAAGTTATCCGTAAAGAATTGGTGGAGATTGCTACTAGCGCTCCTGACGAGTATACGGCTGTGCTGATGCAAGGTAGCGGAAGTTTTTGTGTGGAAGCCACACTTGGCTCTGTAGTTCGTCCTGAGGATAAACTGTTAGTAGCAGCCAATGGTGCTTACGGTAAGCGTATGGGCATTATTTCCGAATATTACCATATTGATTGTCACGTGATGAGGTTTGAAGAAATAGAACCGGTGAATGCCAATAAAATAGATACTTATTTGAATGAACATCAGGAGGTGACGCATGTGTCTGTAGTACATTGTGAGACTACGACCGGTGTGCTCAATCCTTTGGAGGAGATTGCCGCCGTGGTGAAGCGTCACGGTAAGATATTGATTGTGGACGCTATGAGTAGCTTTGGAGGAGTACCCATCGATATGGCAAAGTTAGGTATCGATTTCTTGATCAGTAGTGCCAACAAGTGTATTCAAGGTGTACCGGGATTTGGCTTTATCATTGCCCGTCGTTCTTTGATGGAGAAATGTAAGGGAATTGCCCGTTCTCTTTCGCTCGATCTTTATGAGCAATGGGAAACAATGGAGAAAGGACATGGAAAATGGCGTTTTACCTCGCCTACTCACGTGGTACGTGCCTTCATGCAGGCTTTGACTGAATTGAAAGCCGAAGGTGGTGTAGAAGCTCGTCATGCCCGCTACTGTGAGAATCATCGCGTATTGGTGGAAGGTATGCGCGCTTTAGGCTATAAGACTCTGCTGCCCGATGAACAGCAGTCGCCTGTTATCACCTCTTTCTATTATCCTTCGGCTGACTTTAACTTTAAAGATTTCTATCTGAAACTGAAAGCTAAAGGGTTTGTCATCTATCCGGGAAAGATATCACAGGCAGATACTTTCCGTATCGGCAATATCGGTGACGTTCATCCGACTGACTTTATGAAGCTGATAGAAACGATCAAGGAAAGCTAATCTACGGCTGATGTAACGGATCGGAATGATATTGGATGAGTCCTTCCATCGGGCTTTGCAAAATCTTTCCGATTCTAATACCTGTCTCTTGTGCTGCCTCTTGAAGTATCTCTTTGTAACAATGAGCTACTGATCCTATGAAATGTGCCGGATACTGCGTGTAATCATATTGCATTACATTTCTTCGGAGAAAAGCAATGAAGCTGCCTAGCACTAATTGTCGTATTCCAGGTTCTTCCAGATGTTGTGCTATAAAAGGTGACAGGCTTGCCAGAAAACGATTCGGGAAGGGCTGACGGTAAACCCGGTCAATGATTTCGGGAACTGTCAGGTCGAATTGTTTTAGAAATACTTCTTTGATGGCGGGAGAGAGTTGATTCTTCAAGATGTCACCGACTAGTAACTTGCCTAGAACAGCTCCGCTTCCTTCGTCACCCAGGATAAAGCCTAAAGGAGAAATGTGGTTGACAATCTCTTTACCGTCATAGAAACAGGAGTTGGAACCTGTTCCCAGTATACAGGTAATGCCTGCTTCACGACCGCATAGTCCACGAGCGGCAGCCAGCATATCCGAGTAGGCTTTGATATTTCCGACAACAGGTAAACTGTCGGCTATTGCCCGCCGGAGGGTGGGAGCTTTCTCGGGTGTACAGCCTGCACCGTAAAAGTAAACAGAGTCGATTGTTCCTTCCGGCAATTGCGGCAGGAGGGAATGTGTCAGTTCTTGCTGAATTTCTTCTTCTGATTGGAAGAAGGGATTGAGTCCTTTCGTTCCAATCCTTTTGATGGGTGTATTATCGAGGATGACACACCAGTCGGTCTTGGTAGAACCGCTGTCTGCGATAAGCATCATAGTTTACTGTATATTTTCAGTTTAATATCTTAAATATAATCACGTGAATTTATTGCTTTTTCCGAAAGAATCATCCAATCGGTTGCGAATCATTAATGAAGCAATAATACTGGGTATCGTACAAATACAAATCCAGATAAAGAAATTGGTGTATCCGAGATGTTCTTGTATCCACCCTGCCGACATACCGGGAAGCATCATTCCAAGTGCCATAAATCCGGTTCCGATAGCATAATGAGCTGTCTTGTGCTCGCCTTCGGCAATATAAATCAGATAAAGCATATAGGCTGTGAAACCGAAACCATAACCTAGTTGTTCGATAGCTACGCAGGTGGAAATCAATATCGGGTTGTTAGGAGTGGCTGCAGCCATCCATACATATAATATGTCGGGAAGGTTGATGGCTAATGCCATAGGTAATATCCATTTCTTGAATCCGTCACGTGAAACGAGAAAGCCGCTGATAATTCCACCAAGTAACAAGGCTATGACACCAATAGTTCCGTATATCATTCCAACTGTTGCTGTGGATAGTTCCAACCCGCCTTTATCGGCATGGTCGAGTAGGAAGGGGGAAGCAATCTTGGCTAGCTGCGATTCTCCCAATCGGTAGGTGAGCAGGAAAAAGAACATGAGACCGAGGTGTTTCTTTTTGAAGAAAGTGACAAAAGTCAGAAGAAAGTCTTCTAATAGCTTACCTGCTGTGAGTCCGGGACGTTTGACATCGGAATCGGGATGGGGGAGGATAAATCGATGGTACAAAGTAAGAGCCAGGAATAATCCGGCCAGGAGGTAGAAAGTGATGCTCCATGCCAGAGGTATATTGCCTTGAGAGGTTTCCAACCATCCTGCAAGCATGACGAGAATACCTTGCCCGAAAATATTGGCGAGTCGGTAGAATGTGTTTCGGATGCCTACAAAGAAAGATTGTTCCTTGTTGTTGAGGCCGAGCATATAAAAACCGTCTGCTGCGATGTCATGGGTAGCCGAACTGAATGCCAATAACCAAAAGAAAGCAAGGGTGAATTGTACGTAATGTGCCGTTGGGATAAAAAAGGCGATGCCTGCAAATCCGGCGGCGATGAACCCTTGCATGGCGATAATCCAGGAACGTTTCGTTTTCACCAGATCGACGAATGGACTCCATAACGGTTTGATAGTCCAGGGAAGATAAAGCCAGGAAGTGTATAAGGCTATTTCCGTATTGGATAATCCCAAACGCTTGTACATGATAACAGCAATCGTCATTACCGCTACGTATGGCAGCCCTTCTGCGAAGTAGAGGGTGGGTATCCAGCTCCAGGGATTTCTTTTTGTAGTGGGTGTTGTCATGGCATTCGTTCGATTTTATTTATATTGTTTTTCAAGCGTACTACCGGGGTAATAGTGAGATAGTATTTCTTCATACTTATAACCTTGTTCTCCCATCACGGCTGCACCGATTTGACAAAGTCCTACTCCATGCCCCCATCCGGCTCCGGTAAGGATGAATCGTGAAGGGAGTTCATCTCCGTACTCCTTGTCTATGACAAAAGCGGAGCTGTAAAGATGGGACGTTGATAGAGTGCGGCGTATCTCCAACTCTTTTCCAATGATGAGTGTCCGTAAGGTTCCTACAATCTTTAGTCGGACAAGACGTCCGGATGTTCCCCGTTCTACAGGAATTAAATCAATGATTTGTCCGAAATCAATCCCTGAACGTTGATGAATCAGTTCTGAAAGCTCTTGTTGCGAATAACTGACTTTCCAACGATAGAAGTCTGCAGTTTCCTGATCGTAATTGTTTAAGATTTGGCTTAGAATTTTCTTATCCTGCGTGTTACAGAAAACAACAGGCGAGGTGCGTATCCATTTATCAGCTTCCGCCTCTATGGTCAAATCGGGAAGTTGTTTTTCAGTCTTGCTATCCCGTTGTCTGATTAGATAAGGATGCTTTACGTTTTCCCAACAATTTTGGAACTCTTCAAAAGCTCCGCCACAACATTTAGAGAAACGGGCATCACAAATCGCTCCTTTATACATCAGCACTTCCCCCCGCGTGGCGGAGACTGCTTCGATGGCTTGCGGTGTTGAGGCTCGTGTAATTCCCTGATAACGCTGGCAATGATCATCGGCACATACATCGAAATTTCTATGTGCTTCATGGTCATACCATTTTATAAGTTGAGAGTTGAGAATGGAGAGTTGAGAGTGGGCTGCGCTGTCCGGCTGCAGAGTAACTCTCAACTCTCCATTCTCAACTCTCAACTTATTAACTAGCCAGCTTCGGGAGATGACGGCGTGAGCCTTTAGTAGTTCTAAAGAAGCTGTTGCGCTCATTTCGGATGAAATTACACTGGTAAGATATTCTTCAATGGAAATCACATTGATGGCGGTTAGTTGTTCTCCTTCGATGATAATCTTTAATTCCCCTTTGAATTTCTGGACTTCTTTGCGTTCCCAATGGAAGTTGATTCCGATGGTCACATCTTTCAGTTCAAAGAAAGCATGTGCATTTTGTGGAGGAATGAAGGATAATTCGTCGTACTCTTTCCCTTGCCAATGAATCTTCCCATCCTGATAAATAACTTTCTGTGTTCCGGAAATTTCCGTTCTGACAGAAGAACTAAATTTCACTGGGAAAGAGAATTCAATCTCTTTCCCAGAAAGAATGCCAACTGCTATTTGAGGCTCTGTCATAAGGCGGCTTTAATGCGTTCTATTATTTCTTGTAGCTTTTCTTTAGATATTGATACTTCCCGATAGATATCATATACTTTTTCAGGAGTCAGTTTCTCCATATCCTCTTCACGTACTATAGGGAATATGCCGTTCATTTCAGCAATAGCAGGACTGATGAGAATTTGTTCGTCTCCTTTTGCGTAATAGCAGTCGGGACGATGTTTGCTGCGTAAGAAGATAATACAATTGTAAGGGTGTTCGGCCACTGACTCAAATTGATCGTTGTAGTTCTTTCCAAAATCCTCTTTGGTGCGTTCCAAACCATACCAGGCAAGAATATTCATCATTGGTTCTTTTCCGTTATTATTGGCAGCTAAGATGTCGTAAATCAGATGAAAGGTTTTCGACATTGTTTTCTTATTTTTCGCCTGAATCCTGATGAAACTGTACGGGAAATTTTCATAACTAATTTGCACCTTGTCGTTATCTATTAAATCTATGTGATCGTAATATGATCCCTGCATACTTTCCTCTTTACTGCAAGCTTGAAAATGGGCATGATCGGGAGCGGAAGCTCCACATTCCGGTCCATTATACATAAGAAAGTATTCTCTCATTATGTCGGTGAATTCTATCATATCTTTAAAACGCCCGACTATGGATTGCGACTTGTGTTCCTTATCTACAATTGTAAAGTGGTGTTTAAATATGGGATAGGGATTAACCAGTATCTGATAATTCCTATAACTGATGAACTCTTGTTCCTGCGGTCGGTTTGTTTGGCAGAGGAAGCAAGGCCGTGAGTGAATGGAGGCAATATCTGTCTGTGCGGTAGCTGAAAGAATACGTTTCGGATTAAGGAATAGGTTCGCACCTAAACCGTCATTACCAAACCATTTGGATATTTCTTTTGTTCGTGACCGATACTGTTCCAATGCCTGGTAATTCTCTTTGGCCAGTTCCCAAGAAAGAGTTTGCTTTTGGAATAACTGTTCGATTTTTTGCTGAATTTTCTCTAATGTCGTTTCTTGTTGCAGGATGCGCTGTTCCAATTCCCACGTACGAAGCCGGTCTTTATATAGATTATTCTGGTTGATTTTCTCAACAGGCAGTGCAGCATCCGAGTTGCCTTCCCAACGGCGGCAAAGGTAAATCACGTCGTATATTCTGCCTATCTGATAATCGTGTGAAATTTTCAATCCAAGGGCATAATCTTCTCCATAGCTTGTGTTCGGGACTTTGATTTCCCGAAGAATGGGCGTGTAGAATGCACGGGGAGCTCCCAGGCCGTTGATACGTAATGCATTATTTCGTCCGTTGTCGGGCGTCCATTCCTTATGATCGATGATGCCGGGGGCAATTTCCTGCATATCAAAGTTAGTCATCATATAAGTGCCGATTACCATTGCACATTTCTGTTTATAGAAAGTATCAATGATGATTTGCAGGCTATGTTCGTCTTTATACACGTCATCGCTATCAAGTTGGACGGCAAACTTTCCGCATTTCTCGTGATGGATACCTATGTTCCAACATCCGCCTATACCGAGGTCATCTCTTTCGGGAATGACGTGAATCAGCCGCTTGTCCGAACTAAGTTCATGGAGAACTTCACTGGTCCCGTCTGTCGAATGATTGTCGATGACAATGACATTGAACGGAAAGGTCGTTTGCTGGTTCAGTGCCGAGCGTACGGCATCTTTGACTGTGCGAATACGGTTGCGTACGGGTATAATGACAGAAGCTTCATATTCAAAAGTGTGGGAAGAAAAGTCTACGGGACGGAAGATAGGATAAAGATATCCGCCAATTTCCTTCAAATGGTTGGTGCATGCCTGTTCCATTTCAATCTGTACCTGACGGTTTTTAGGGTCTACATAATCGAACTGCTTCTCACCGCTTTTCCGCTTGTCACTTTCTACTTCGGTATATAGATATTCGTTGATGTGTACCAGTTTGCTCTTTTGGGATATTTTGAGTCTCAAATCATACAAGCCTGCATATTGATATTCCTCTTCCGTATTTTCTATAACTTCCTTGAATGCGTTGGCATTGAACAGTAAAACCGAGCCGAAATTGAAGTCGTCACGCAGGCTACCGGGTTGGTAATCAATGACCGGAGCTGTTTTTTGCACACCGTCTATCTGTTGGTAATGGTCTGCATATACCATGCCGGCTTGGGTCATTTCCATTACTTGAACCATTCTTTCAAGAGCGAACATGCCTATTTGTAGTGCAGTTTGTTTGGTATAGAGCAAGGTATATGCTTTATCAGAATGTTCTGCAATAGCCCGCATCGCTTGTGTAGACTGCATTTTCTCTACAGAGATGAGTTCGCATCCGGGAATACAGACATTGGTAATTGGCGATGCCAATAAATAAATCTTGTTTACCAGCGTCGATGCACGTAACTCCTTAACTGTTTGCACAGTTTCTTCCAACTGGCTGAAAGGAAGAAAACAGTTGATTGTTGTTTTCATTATTTTACTTCTTGTTGTGTAGTATGAGTTGTGTAAGATGTTTCTTATATATTTATCATAAACTTGTTTACTTTGCTACAAATGTAGGGAATTTATCATAGATATATATACTCTTACATATTTTTTATTCCAGGAGTTCCGCCGGTCGTATGTTTAGAGGAACGCCAATTCTTGTTGAGTGAAGGTAGTTCTGGTGATTTCTTTTCGAGTGAAATGCCGATAGTTTTGGATTTGTCGGTATCGTGCATTCCGTCCCAGAAACGACAAGTGTCAAATGTATGTCCTTTCCCAGTTTTTGGGGTGCTGGACAGTGCGAGATAGCCTCCTTCATTATCAAGTGCCGGGAATTTGGATATTTCTATTAGGTTCTCTCTATTGACATTGTGTTTTTGAATAATCTTGTCGAGATATTTAGAAAAGCAAAGATATCCTTTGGATGCAATGATCAGGGGTTGGGATGGAGATTCATTTTGTAACGTAGTGGTACTGTACACTTTGCCGTCTTCATGCATCTTATATAGAAAAAGCTGTGGCAACACAATAGTCTGTTCAGTCGGATTATAGAGCTCTATGTATTCGGCGCCGTCTGTGGCATTATCATACATTATCTCATTAAAGAGGAGCATACCTCTCACATCTTCCGGTAGCTCGGTAATATCTGGCTCTTCGGAATCCGGTTTGTCGGGAGTATTGTCGGGGTCGGTCGTTGTCTCTACACCGTTGGATAATCGTACATGATGGAATGTGAAGGCTTTACAGCGGGTTTTGGTGTAGACACAATAAATTCCCGAACAAACGGAACTCTGTATGCCGGTATCTTTCACTTGCTTTTCCAATGTATATCCGTCTTCGGATTCCAATCGTGTCCAAAAAGTCCAATACCCATTGTTATCGCATTCTACTTTTATGTATAATTGGGGAGAGTTATTACCCTTCATCACTTCCCGACCCGAAGCCAACAGCTTGGGCTGGTCTCCATTCTGACGATAAAGTGTCACATTGTCTTTTGCTCCTCCTATTTGTATAAAATACCCGTTTAGGCTACCGGAGAGGGTGTTGGAAGAAGAGGTCAGATAAAAACGTGCATAGTTATTGGCGGATGGATTGAATGTAAGGTGAACTCCAAACTCCCAGCGGGTATTCTTTACTGACGTGGACGGTATGGTGACATAGGCTGTTCCACTATCTTCTGCCGGATCATTCAGATGGACTCCTTCTTTAGAATTGATAGTGAATTTATCTGTTTCTCCTTCCCAAGAAAGTTCGGAAGTAGCCGTATCTTCTCCTTCTGAATCTTCTTCATCATCGGCAGGAAGTGAACAATTGTAGAATATAGAAATGAACAGACCTAAAAGTGTAAACACTTTGTAAATTCTCATACGGTTTAATTCTTAGATGATAATTAATGTTTGAACCGTATTTGTTTGTGTATAACGCAGAGGCAATTGCGGCTTAAATTCTATTTTGTGAATGCAAAGGTATATAAAAAGTCCGGTTTCAAGGACGAAACCGGACTTTTCTTTCTTAAATCATCTTTTATGATTTAGAGATTCTTTACTTTAATCAGATATTCTGCGATCTGCACTGCGTTCAGTGCTGCACCTTTCTTGATTTGGTCACCTACAATCCAGAAAGTCAATCCGTTTTCATTCGTCAGGTCTTTGCGGATGCGTCCCACATAAACCGGATCTTTCCCAGCCAGGAATAGCGGCATCGGGTACTCTTTTTCCGCAGGATTATCCTGAAGCACCAGTCCGTCTCCCTTAGCGAATGCTTCGCGGGCTTCTTCGATAGAAATAGGGCGTTCGGTTTCTACCCAGATACTTTCAGAGTGAGCACGTAGTGCAGGAACACGTACGCAAGTCGCGCTGACTTTAATATCTGAATGCATGATTTTACGTGTTTCGTTATACATCTTCATCTCTTCTTTCGTATAACCGTTTTCTGTGAACACGTCGATCTGCGGTATGAGGTTGAAAGCCAATTGATATGCAAACTTTTCTACTGTAACAGGTTCATTTGCCAATACTTGGCGATATTGCTCGTACAATTCGTCCATAGCGGCAGCACCGGCACCGCTGGCTGCCTGATAGGTAGATACGTGCACGGTTTTTATATGAGAAAGCTGTTCGATGGCTTTCAGTGCGACAACCATTTGGATTGTTGTACAGTTGGGGTTGGCAATGACACCGCGTGGACGCTCCAATGCGTCTTCGGCATTTACTTCAGGCACTACCAAAGGTACATCCGCATCCATACGGAAAGCGCTGGAGTTGTCGATCATCACAGCGCCGTATTTAGTGATGGTCTTTTCGAACTCTTTGGATGTTCCTGCACCGGCAGAGGTGAAAGCAATGTCTATCCCTTTAAAGTCATCGTTGTGTTGTAAGAGTTTCACCTCGATCTGTTTACCGCGGAAAGTATAAGTTGTTCCGGCACTACGTTTAGAACCGAACAAAACTAACTCGTCCAACGGGAAGTTTCTCTCATCGAGCACGCGCAGGAATTCCTGTCCCACGGCTCCGCTTACGCCAACAATAGCTACTTTCATCTTTTTCTTTTGTTAAATGTGAATACTGTATTTCCCTTTCTATACTATCTAATAGGAAAGATTAGACTGCAAAATTATAACAATTTGCCATATAAACCGCATTTTTGTCGAAAAAATATTATTTGAATCTATCTACTTATGAATTGGAGGTATGCGAACTTTTTTGTTCCTTTGTAGTTAAATTCCTAAAACCACAGTCTATGAACCTGTTTGATCTCAATTTAACGTTGCCAATTTCTGATCCGACTTGGGTGTTTTTTTTGGTACTGATTATTATTCTTTTTGCTCCGATGATTCTCGGACGGCTTCATATACCTCATATTATAGGCATGATTCTGGCGGGAGTACTGATTGGAGAGCATGGCTTTCATGTGCTCGACCGTGATAGCAGTTTCGAACTGTTCGGTAAAGTCGGGCTTTATTATATTATGTTTCTCGCCGGTCTTGAGATGGATATGGAGGATTTTAAGAAGAACCGGACGAAAAGCTTTGTGTTTGGCTGGCTCACCTTTCTGATTCCTATGGGATTGGGTATATGGAGCAGTATGAGTCTGTTGGGCTATGGTTTTCTCACTGCCGTACTGTTGGCAAGTATGTACGCTTCCCATACGTTGATTGCTTATCCTATTATCAGTCGTTACGGATTGTCACGTCTGCGCAGTGTCAATATAACTATTGGCGGTACTGCTGTTACCGTTACCCTTGCTTTGATTATTCTAGCTGTTGTAGGTGGAATGTTTAAGGGAACTGTGGATGGTTGGTTTTGGGCGTTCCTGGTTGCTAAAGTCGCTTTTCTCGGATTTTTGATTGTTTTCTTTTTCCCCCGTATCGGTCGCTGGTTCTTCCGAAAGTATGACGATAGCGTGATGCAGTTTGTGTTTGTGTTGGCAATGGTCTTTCTGGGTGGTGGATTAATGGAATTTGTCGGAATGGAGGGTATCTTGGGAGCCTTTCTTGCCGGATTGGTCTTAAATCGGCTGATTCCTCACGTTTCTCCGTTGATGAACCGTTTGGAGTTTGTAGGAAATGCGTTGTTTATACCTTATTTCTTGATTGGTGTCGGAATGATTATTGATGTAAGAAGTCTGTTCACCGGTGGGGAAGCGTTGAAGGTGGCAATTGTAATGACAGTGGTAGCTACTTTCAGCAAGTGGCTGGCAGCATGGGCTACGCAGAAGATTTATCGGATGCAGCCGAATGAACGGAGTATGATATTCGGTCTGAGTAATGCACAGGCAGCAGCCACATTGGCGGCAGTATTGATCGGACACGAAATCATTATGGAGAATGGAGAACGTTTGCTGAATGATGATGTGCTGAACGGTACCGTAGTGATGATTCTCTTTACTTGTGTCATCAGTTCTTTGGTGACGGAGCGTTCTGCCCGCCGTTTTGCTTTAGACGAAAATGTGCAGTCGGAAAAAGAAGGGGTGAAAAATAATAATGAACAGATATTGATTCCGGTTGCCAACCCGGATACGATTGAAGACCTCATCAATTTGGCATTGGTCATAAAGGATGCCAAACAGAAAAATGGGTTGATAGCATTGAATGTAATCAATGATAATAATAGCTCGGAAAAGAAAGAATTACAGGGAAAACGTAATCTGGAAAAAGCTGCGATGATTGCTGCGGCTGCCGATGTTCCTGTCACTATGGTCAGTCGTTATGATCTGAATATTGCTTCGGGAATTATACATACGATAAAAGAGTATGAGGCTACGGATGTGGTGATCGGTTTGCACCGGAAAGCTAATATCGTGGATTCTTTTTTCGGGCATTTGGCGGAAAGTCTGCTGAAAGGTACGCATCGCGAGGTGATGATCGCAAAATTCCTGATGCCGGTGAATACCTTACGCCGGATTAATATTGCCGTTCCTCCAAAGGCGGAATATGAGACCGGCTTTGCAAAGTGGGTGGAGCATTTCTGCCGTATGGGAAGCATTCTAGGATGTCGTGTACATTTCTTCTCGAATGAACGGACATTGATGAGGCTTCAGCAACTTGTGAAAAAGAAATATGTAGGTACTCCGACCGAGTTTTCTACATTAGATGAGTGGGATGATCTTTTGCTATTAACGGGACAGGTTAACTATGACCATCTGTTGGTTGTTATTTCCGCCCGTCGGGGATCTATCTCTTATGATCCTTCTTTTGATCGTTTGCCGTCACAGTTGGGCAAATATTTTGCAAATAATAGTTTGATTATTTTATATCCCGACCAATTCGGTGAACCGCAAGAGATCGTGTCTTTCTCCGATCCTCGCGGGCATAATGAGTCTCAGCATTATGAGAAGGTCGGTAAATGGTTTTATAAATGGTTCAAGAAAAGCTGATGGAAAGAGACGACTGGCAACAAAGAACGGAACTTCTTTTGGGAGAAGAGAAGATGAATCGTATCCGGAACTCTCACGTATTGGTCGTGGGGCTGGGTGGAGTGGGAGCTTATGCGGCAGAAATGATTTGTCGTGCAGGAGTCGGACGAATGACGATTGTAGATGCCGATACGGTGCAGCCGACTAACCTGAACCGTCAGTTACCTGCATTGCATTCCACTTTGGGGATGTCGAAGGCGGAAGTGCTGGCTACCCGGTATAAAGATATAAACCCCGATATCGACCTGACCGTTTTACCTGTTTATCTGAAAGATGAAAATATACCGGAGCTATTGGATGCCGGTAAATATGATTTCATAGTGGACGCTATCGATACCATCAGTCCGAAGTGTTTCTTGATTTATGAAGCGATGAAACGGCGGATCAGGATTGTTTCCAGTATGGGAGCAGGGGCAAAAAGTGACATTACGCAGGTACGGTTTGCCGATCTTTGGGATACTTATCATTGCGGATTGAGCAAAGCGGTGCGGAAACGGTTACAGAAAATGGGGATGAAACGTACACTCCCGGTTGTGTTCAGTACCGAACAGGCTGATGCAAAGGCGGTGTTGCTCACAGATGACGAACAGAACAAGAAATCGACTTGCGGAACGGTCAGTTATATGCCTGCTGTGTTTGGATGTTATCTGGCGGAATATGTCATTAAAAGATTATAAAAGCTATTATGATAAAATTAGAAGGAATAACGAAGAACTTCGGTTCATTACAAGTACTGAAAGGCATTGATCTTGAAATCAATAAGAGTGAGGTTGTCAGCATTGTAGGTCCTAGTGGAGCGGGTAAGACAACGCTGCTGCAAATTATGGGTACTTTGGATGAACCGGATACCGGTCTGGTACAAATCGACGGAACTGTGGTCAGCCGGATGAAGGAGAAAGAGTTGTCTGCATTCCGTAACAAGAATATTGGTTTTGTCTTCCAGTTCCACCAACTTCTTCCGGAGTTTACGGCATTAGAAAATGTGATGATTCCTGCATTCATTGCAGGGGTATCCTCAAAGGAGGCAAACGATCGTGCCATGAAGATTCTGGATTTTATGGGGCTGGCAGACCGTGCCTCCCATAAACCGAATGAATTGTCGGGAGGAGAGAAACAACGGGTGGCTGTGGCGAGAGCCTTAATCAACGATCCTGCCGTAATTCTGGCGGACGAGCCTTCCGGAAGTCTGGATACTCAAAATAAAGAAGATTTACACCGTCTGTTCTTTGATTTACGAGATCGGCTGGGGCAGACTTTCGTGATTGTTACCCATGATGAGGGACTTGCTAAAATCACTGACCGAACGGTTCATATGGTAGATGGTATGATTAAAAAAGATTAATAAAGGAACCTAACTTCTAGAAATGTATACCAAAAAGGTGGAATCTTGCAAGGATTCTATCTTTTAGTTATATATTTATAGTCGCTTCTCTACAGAAGTCTGTGAAGATGAT
>OHOK01000494.1_pt1 | contig 20430 bp, 15 predicted proteins | sample 1569731 | NCBI WGS metagenome assembly OHOK01 (sample SAMEA3879559, study PRJEB24766) | human gut metagenome | biome: human-associated habitat; feature: feces | place: USA | collected 1985/1987
AATATACTGAAGTACTTTAACGTTCATTTTCCTGTTTCCCTTTATATCTTAATTTAAATAGTTATATCAGTTTTGAATAGTTATATCAGCTATACTTAAAAAAGTAAAGACATTTACCTAATGAGAAATTATACCATAAAAATTCTTGAAAATATACCCATTTTGTTGTAGCATATGTTTTAGTACACTTTACTATGTAAAAGTTAGGAGATAAACATGAAAAAGACACCATTTGTGACAAAACAACAGGTAGAGGAGATTGTTAAAAAATTCCCTACACCATTTCATTTATATGACGAGGCTGGCATCCGTGCCAACGCGCAGGCTGTAAAGGATGCATTTGCATGGAATCCGGGCTTTAGAGAGTATTTTGCTGTAAAGGCTACTCCAAACCCATATCTGCTCAAGATTTTAAAGGATTATGACATGGGCTGTGACTGCTCATCATACACAGAGCTTATGCTTGCAAAGTCATGCGGCTTCGACGGAGAGCATATCATGTTTTCATCAAATGATACACCGGCAGAGGAATTTGCATATGCAGACAAGCTTGGTGCTATCATCAATCTCGATGATTTCACACATATTGATTTTTTGGAGGAAACAATCGGACATATTCCGGAGACAATAAGCTGCAGATATAATCCGGGTGGAGTGTTCACACTGTCAAACGGTATCATGGACAATCCGGGAGACTCCAAGTATGGAATGACAAAGGAACAGCTTTTTGAGGCATTCAAAATTCTTAAGTCAAAAGGCGCTAAATACTTTGGCGTGCATGCATTCCTGGCAAGCAATACAGTAACCAACGAGTATTATCCACAGCTTGCAAAGGAGCTTTTTGAGCTGGTTGTTGAGCTTAAAAATGAGACCGGCTGCGATATTAGATTTGTAAATCTTTCAGGTGGAGTTGGCGTGGCTTATAAGCCGGATCAGACACCAAACGATATATCAGTTATCGGCGCCGGTGTACATAAGGTGTACGATGAGGTTTTGGTACCGGCAGGAATGGGCGATGTGGCTATTTACACAGAGATGGGACGTTTTATGATGGCTCCGTATGGCTGTCTTGTGACAAAGGCTATCCATGAGAAGCATATCTACAAGGAGTATATAGGAGTAGATGCGTGTGCGGCAAACCTTATGAGACCGGCTATTTACGGCTCATACCATCATATCACAGTGCTCGGCAAGGAGGATGCACCTTGTGACCATACATATGATGTGGTAGGCTCACTCTGTGAGAACTGTGACAAGTTTGCAATTGACAGACAGCTTCCGAAGATTGATATGGGAGACTATCTGGTAATCCATGATACAGGAGCACACGGCTTTTCAATGGGCTACAATTATAACGGACGACTTCGCTCAGCAGAGATACTGCTCGAAAGCAATGGAGAGGCAAAACTCATCAGAAGAGCAGAAACTCCGGCAGACTACTTTGCAACCTTTGACTGCTTTGATGATATTAAAATAACAGAGTAATCTGCTAGCGCACCTTGCAGAGCACGTGTCCGAATTTTATCCATTTGCTCATATCATCAACATTATCGCTGTCGACATAAAAGGTCTCACCGTAATTGTTGATTGGTGTGAGCTCACATGGGTTTTTCTGATGCAGTTTTCTGATGTATGCACGCTTGTTCTGTGCGTTGATAAAGATACCGGTATCGCCGTCGCGGATTGGGTTTCGACTGATTAGAAGTATATCGCCTTTATTATATACAGGATGTAGATGATTGCTTGTGATGCGGATTCCGATGTGAAGGGCATCACCGAAGGCTTTTCTGTAATTTGAAACATCAAGCTTTTCGACATTGTAGGAGTCCAAAATCATGCCGTCGGTCATATTGCCTGTCGGGATGAGGACGGAAATCAGATCCTCCGTATGACAGCTTTCATCCTTGTAGGCAGATAGCGCAAGCTCAGTGTCTATAATCGAGTCTATAAGTATGCGCTGGTTTTTGGAAAGCTTTTTGATGCGCTTTACAAGGTTTATTACATCATCATTGAAGCCTGTTAGTTCGCAGGAAAATCGTCCTGTCAGCTTGTATATCAGGTAAGCGGTGTAGATGTCTATACGAGAGGATTCTCCGTTTGCTATTCGCTTGTAGGTGGAGAGTGACATATCAAGTGCTTTTGCAAACTGTGCCTGGGACATACCAAGCTTTATGCGTTCGCGCTCAATATTTGTCGATATGTTATTTACTATTTCAAGTCGGTTCATTTATGAGCTAATCTCCCTTCTTTTTAAAAAAATAAACTCCAAATTTGGTCAAGTATTGACATGCGCAATACACTATAATGGTTATTGTTGAAACATAAATAAATATATAAGAAACGTCAATTACTGTCAAATTAGAATGTTTGTTATATAAAAAGGGAGGTGTCCTGAAACTTAATTAGTGTAAGCTGAATGCAGCTTACACTTTTTTTATTTAAACAAATGCAGCTTTATTTATAATAAATATCAAAAAAATTTTTTGAAATAAATGTGTCTGAGGCATTGATTAGAGCACCGCTAATTGGTACAATGTTTTATTATATACAAAAGAGCAGGTGAATATATGTCGCTAAGTTTTAGAAAGTGGCGGGAAATGGCGCTTACTGACTACCCGGTAGTGAGTGATAAGTACTACAAGAAGGTGTACGAAAACATAGCCACAGATCCGCAGACCGGTGAGAGCATACTTGTACAGCTTACATTGCAGGGAGTTTTGGATAAGTGCGAGGGTACTAATTTTGAGGAGCCAATCAGAAAGTGCATTATGAAGTGTGTATACACGGGTTGTAAGCTTGAAAAGGAAATAAATAAGGTGATGAATCAGTATTACGAGGTCTAGATATAAATGAATGATATAGCAATTGATAAAGAACACTTACATTATTTGGAACAGCTGTCGGAGATGTATCCGACAATAGGCAAGGCATCATCTGAGATTATTAATCTGCAGGCTATTTTAAACCTGCCAAAGGGCACAGAGCACTTTGTATCTGATGTGCATGGTGAGTATGAAGCCTTTTCCCATGTGCTGAAAAATGGTTCTGGGGCTGTAAGAAAGAAGATAGATGATGTATTTGGTCTGGCGATGAACAAGGCTGACAAGGCTGCGCTTGCCACACTCATCTACTACCCAAGGGAAAAGATGGAGCTTATTAAGCAGGACGAGCCGGATATGGATTCGTGGTATAAGACGACTCTTTATAAGCTGATAGAGGTGTGCAAGACCGTTTCATCAAAGTATACGCGCTCCAAGGTGAGAAAAGCTTTGCCGGAGGAGTATGCATATGTTATAGAGGAGCTCATCACAGAAAAGCCGGAGGTGTTAAACAAGGAGGCTTACTACGAGTCAATCATCAATACAACAGTGGAGCTGGGGACTGCGGAGGAGTTTATAGTGGTGCTTTCCGAGCTTATTCAGAGACTTGCTGTTGACCATCTGCATGTGCTTGGTGATATATATGACAGGGGAGCGGGGCCACATCTGATAATGGACAGGCTGTGCAGATATCACTCGCTGGATATACAGTGGGGCAATCACGATATTATCTGGATGGGGGCAGCAGCAGGAAATCCTGCATGTATTGCAACTGTTGTCAGAAACAGTATCAGATATGGTAATCTGGACGTGGTCGAGGAGGGCTATGGCATAAATATGCTTCCGCTTGCTACGTTTGCGCTGAAAGCTTACAAGGATGACCCATGCACCAGATTTGTGTTTAAGGTGGCTCCAAGTGGCGCAGATAATATGGAGAGTGATCTGATAAAGAAGATGCACAAGGCCATTGCCATCATACGTTTCAAGCTGGAGGGACAGCTCATTAAGAAGTGGCCTGAGTATGGCATGAAGGAACGATTGCTTTTGGAACATATTGATTATGAACAGGGCACTATAGAGCTTGAGGGCAGAACTTATAAGCTTCTTGATACAAGCTTTCCGACAATTGACCCGGCTGATCCTTACAGGCTGACAGAGGGGGAAGAGGAAGTCATACAGAGGCTCAGAAGCTCGTTTATTCATTGCGAGAAGCTTAAAAACCACGTTGGGCTGCTGCTTAAAAGAGGCAGCATGTACAAGGTATATAATGGCAATCTGCTTTTCCACGGATGCATCCCGATGGAGGAGGATGGAAGCTTCGCAAAGGTAAATATCTACGGTAAAGAGTATAGTGGCAAGGCTTTGTTTGATATACTGGAGACTTACGTCAGAAAGGCTTTTTTCTCGGACGACAGGCTGGAAAGACAAAAGGGCAGCGATATCATGTGGTACATATGGACAGCACCATATTCTCCGCTTTATGGCAGAAATAAGATGGCTACGTTTGAGAGATATTTTATAGATGACGATGACATGAAAATAGAAAAGAAAAACTTTTATTATGACTATATAAACAAGCCTGAGTGTGCGCAGCGTATACTCGAGGAGTTTGGTTTGCATGATAAAAGAGATCATATTATAAACGGACATGTTCCTGTGCACAGATTAAGAGGTGAAAGCCCTGTGAAGTGCGACGGCAGAGTGATAGTCATAGATGGTGGTTTTTCAAAGGCGTACCGCAGGCGGACAGGCATCGCGGGATATACCTTGATTTACAATTCATATGGGCTGACATTGACAGCACATGAGCCGTTTGAATCACCGGAGACGGCAGTAAGGGATGAGAGGGATATCGTATCAAGGCGTGAGGCTGTAGAGGTACTTGATAAGAGAATACTTGTCGGAGATACGGATGCCGGAATAAAGATGAAGGAAAAGATAGCTGATCTAAAGCATCTCATTGCGGCATATCGTTCGGGTGAGATTGCAGAGCGCGATGATTAGAAAGAGGGAATATGATGTATGTAGTTGATGGGTTTGAGTTTCAGACAAAGGAAGAGGCAAGGCAGGCTAAAAAAGAAAGTGACGGAATACGATATATAAAGGATCAGACTGATATGTCTGACCCGGATACGGTATACAAGCTGTATTTAAGGCTTAACAAGCCGGGGTATTTTTTTACTCCTGTAGGGCTATCGTTTCTTGTTGAACTGCAGGAATATCTGCATACAATCCCATATATCAAGAATGAGGATATCCGTCCGATTTATATTCCTGAGGATAAAAAAGCGGTTGTCGAGGTAAAAAAACAGACGGAAGGCTATAAGAAAAAGTTCCATGTGGCATTGTTTTTTACTATTGTATTATCGGCTGCCATAGTAACTATGTTTGGCATCACATATGTGAGTGGACACAGTCCGTATGTGGTGGACTACGAGAATGAGCTGATAGACAAATATGAAAACTGGCAGAAGGAGCTTGAAAAAAGGGAAAAAGCAGTAGAAGAGAGGGAAAAAGCACTGGATGAAAGGCAGGATGCAACAGAGTGGACAAAATAAAGATACTGGTGGTAGATGACGAGAGCAGGATGAGAAAGCTCGTGCATGATTTCCTTGCAAGGGAAGGGTACGAGGTACTTGAGGCCGGAGACGGCGAGGAGGCACTTGATATATTTTATCAGCAGAAGGACATAGCACTGCTGGTGCTCGATATAATGATGCCAAGGATAAATGGCTTTGAGGTATGCCGTGAAATCAGACAGACTTCAAAGGTGCCGATTATTATGCTTACAGCTAAGGGCGATGAGCGTGATGAATTAAACGGCTTTGACATTGGTGCTGATGAGTACATTTCAAAGCCATTTTCTCCAAAGATACTGGTGGCCAGGGTAAATGCTCTCCTTCGCAGGGCGAATAAACTGGGCAAGGAGGCAGTAATAAGCGAGGCCGGTGGTATTGTTATGGACAAGACGGCGCACACTGTAGCTATTGATGGCAGGAATATTGAACTTTCGGTAAAGGAATTTGAGCTTTTGGATTACTTTATGAGCAATCAGGGGATTGCTCTTACCAGGGAGCGCATACTTGACAGTGTGTGGAGCTATGATTATTTTGGCGATGCGAGGACTATTGATACACATGTGAAGAAATTAAGAAGCAAGATGGGTGCTAAAGGCGACTATATAAAGACTGTCTGGGGTGTGGGATATAAGTTCGAGATACAGTAAGTGTTAAGCTTAGGACTAATGGATTCGGGATAAGAGGTGTCACCATGAAAAAGAAAAAAACGCTATCCACGCAGCTTACGTTTGTGATTTCATTCATTGTACTTCTGATAGTAGGCGTGTTCTGGATGGCTAATAACACACTGCTGGAAAAGTATTATGTATATAACAAGGAAAAAGAGATGCTTGCGGTATACAAAATGGTGGACCTGGCTGCAAAAAATGATAAACTTTCAGATGATACGTTTGCTGTAGCATTTGAAAAGAAATGCGTTGGCGCCAATATAGATGCGGTTGTGTTCAACAAATACGGTAAGGTCATCATTGAGGGAACCACTGACAATCAGGAAATATTCCAGCTGCTTTTGGAGGCAAGCATGTCGTCGTATTCGGCAGACTACAACAACCTGAATATGACAAGGCAGAAGGATAAAAGGCTGGGGACAGAGTATATCATCATAAATAACAGACTGATTGACGGTAACTTTGTATACATGAAGACACCGCTTGAGAGCATTAAGGAGAGCGTGTCCATATCGAACCGCTTTTTTGCAATAGGCACAGTGGCTGCTATTGTTGTGGGAGTGTTTATGGCATATATTGTTGCTCGCAACATGACCAGGCCGATAAGAAATATGACTGAGCTGTCGACAAGGATGGCGAAGCTTGATTTTGATGCGAAGTACATTGATACGGAAAACAGTGCAAAGGAGCTTTATGTGCTTGGTGAGCATATGAATGAGCTGTCGCAGACACTTGAGCAGACAATCACAAGACTAAAGGTGGCAAACAATGAATTACAGCGTGATATAAAGAAAAAAGAAGAGATTGATGAGATGAGAAAGGAGTTTTTGTCAAATGTGTCACATGAGTTAAAAACTCCGCTTGCTCTGATCTCAGGCTATGCTGAGGGACTCAAAGAGGTCGTAAATGACGATGATGAGAGCCGTAACTTCTACTGTGATGTCATCATGGACGAGACTGACAAGATGAACCGCATGGTTATGAAGCTTTTATCTCTCAATCATCTGGAGGATGGCAGTGATGTGCTTGAGATGACGAGGTTTGATCTGACACCACTTGTCAGAGGGGTTATAGATTCATCTAGGCTTCTGGCACAGAAAAATGAGGCTGCAATTGAGTTTGACCGCACCGATTCCGTATATGTGAGCGGTGATATATACAAGATTGAAGAGGTTGTGACAAACTATATCAGCAATGCGATAAATCACTGCACAAGAGGTGGTACTATCACTGTATCATACAGCATGTACAGCGACCGTGTGAGGGTCAGCGTGTTTAACACGGGAGAGCCGATACCTGATAAGGATATAGAAAATATATGGAATAAGTTTTATAAGGTGGACAAGGCCAGAACAAGGGAATATGGCGGAAGCGGCATAGGACTGTCTATAGTAAAGGCCATTATGGAACTGCATCACAGAGGGTATGGTGTCATAAATCACAAGGATGGTGTAGAATTCTGGTTTGAACTTGAGTTATTTATTGCAAACAATCAATAAATGTGTTACTATATGTATTATTAGGATAAAAGTCATAGAATAAGAATGGGTTTATTGCAATGATGGGAAGAAATATAAAAATGGCAGCTGTGGCATTTACAGCAATTATAACGTTGACAGGCTGCGGAACAAAATTATATGATATGACTGATGCGGAACAAGGCCTTATCGCTAATTATTCAGCATATGTTGTTGCAAAACACAATATATACCAGCAGGATGGCATGACTAACGCTACGGAGAAACGTGGGGATATGGAGGATGCTGACGACACTGAGAAAGTGGACGAGGCGTCACCTGATAATTCACTTTCGCAGGATAATAAGACATCTGAAGCTGGAAATGATAAGAGCAGCAATTCGCAGAAAGAGCCTTCTGCCACGCAGGAAAAGAAGGTGTCACTTGCCGAGGCAACAGGCTACGGCAGCCTTGAAATTACATATGATGGAGTAAACGAGTCAGATGTGTACAATGAGGGCTCATACTATTCTATAACGGCAGGAAGCGGTAATACTTTTGCGGTTATGAAATTCACTCTTAAAAATCCGACAGACGAGGATATAAATGTTGATATGTTTGGCAATGCCAGGACATATAAAGCCACTTTCCCCGATGGAAAGGAATACACGGCTGAGGGCACATTCCTTACATATTCCCTTAATACTTTTCAGGGAACCGTAAAGGCGCACGATGCGGTTGATGTGGTGTTGCTTTTCAAGATACCTCAGGGTACGGCATGTGACAATATTAAGATGTCGGTTATAAAAGATAACGAAAAAAGTTTGATTGAATTATAAAACATATGATATACTTAGATTACTAAGAGGTGGAGGTTGTATTATGGATACGAACATATTATTGGAGTCAGGAACAAACGAGCTTGAAGTGCTTGAATTCACGTTGGGAGACAATCACTACGGAATCAATGTCGCAAAGATCAGAGAGATTTTGCAATATATGCCGGTCACTCCTGTTCCGAATACTCATCCGAGTGTTGAGGGAATATTTATGCCACGTGACACAATGATTACGGTTATCAATTTAAAGAATTGTCTTAATCTGCCACAGACGGATGAAAAGGGCTTATTTATCATTACGAATTTTAACAAACTCAATGTGGCATTTCATGTAGATCAGGTTATCGGTATACACCGCGTATCGTGGGAGAATATCATAAAGCCTGACGAGACACTGACGGGCGAGCATGGCAGCACTGCTACAGGTGTTATCAAAATGGATGACAGGCTTATAGTTATCCTTGATTTTGAGGCTATAGTTGCTTCTATTAGTCCACAGACAGGACTTAGGGTTAATGATATCGATGAGATGGAGGCAAGAGATAGGAGTGATGCTACAATTCTTATCGCAGAGGATTCGGCTTTATTGTCAAAGCTCATCACCGAGTGCCTTAAGAAGTCGGGATATACCAATCTCATAGTGGAAGAGAATGGTCAGGAGGCCTGGGATGTGATAGAGGCTATGCAGGCAAAGGGCGATATTACAAAGCATCTTGACTGCATTATAACTGATATTGAGATGCCACTCATGGATGGACACAGACTCACAAAGCTTGTAAAATCAGATGCAGAGCTTAGAGATATACCGGTTATCATATTCTCTTCACTGGTAAATGAAGAGATGAGGAAAAAGGGTGAACAGCTTGGAGCAGACGCACAGCTTACAAAGCCTGAAATCGGAAAGCTTGTAGAGGCGATTGACAAGCTGATTGATAAAGCATAATATATTTAGATACAAGGGGTGTGGCTTGTTTAGCTGCACCCTTTAATGGATTATAGATGGAGAATACTAATGAGCGATAAATCGACAGAAAACTATCTGGACAATTTGCTGGATTCAATGAATAAGCTGCAGGATACAGATACGAAGATGTCTGGGGCTGATCAGGATGAATTCCTCAAAAAGTTTGAGGACGAGCTTGAAAATGAGACATATGATGAGTATCTGTCGAACTTTGAAAAGGAACTTGAGAGGGAAAATGAGCAGGCCAAGGGTCAGGCTCTTAATGTACAGACTCCGGCTCCTGATGACAAGGATGCTTCACTTGATGATATGCTCACTGAGTTTGACCGCAGGATGAAGGAACAGGAGACTCAGGGAGATAAACAGGAAAACAAAGCAGACAATAATCTAAGCGATGCGGTATTTAATTTTACACCGGCAGATTCTGGGATAGAGATGATGGATGCAAACATGCCGGAAATGGCTGAGAATCCCAAACAGGAGGAGACTCCGGAGAGTATAATAACAAATGAACCTCAGATGGTTGAAGAAATAGGAGAGCCGGATTTGGCAGGAAATGCATCAAAGGATATACTTGACATACTGGGTAGTGATGGTCTGGATAATATCGGTGATCTGCTTGAAGGAAAAACCGGTGAGACAGGGGCTGATATAGATGATTATGCAAGCAGCCAGATGAAAGTGCACGAGACGGCTGATGCAGCAGTTGATGCACAAGATACTGAAAAAAAGAGCCTTTTAAAAAGAATAATATCATTTTTTACAAAAGAGCCGCAGTCAGATGATGTCACAGATATACAGAGCACAGCAGAAGGTGCAGAAACTGACGCAAAGACACTCTCAGATGAGAATAAGCAGATACTTGAAGCGCTGGATGCTGACGGAGAGCTAAACGAAGCCACAGATAAGCCAAAGAAGGGCAAAAAGCCTAAAAAAGAAAAGAAGCCAAAAAAACCTAAAAAAGAAAAAAAGCCAAAGGCTCCAAAGGAAAAGAAGGAACGCATTGGATGGGAGAAGGGACCTAAGCTTCCTAAGGGACCTGTTATAGTAATCTGGGTATTTGTTATGTCGATAGTTGTGTTTGTTCTCATATGCACCTTTTTGCTCGGAAACAACTCCAAAGTGACTGATGCTCAGAATACGTACAATCAGGCAATAGCTGATCTGGGACAGAATAAAGCTGATTCAATAGAACTGTATACAAAGGCCTACAGCAGGCTGAGCGGCTTGAAGCTTTCGGGTGACGATAAGCAGTTGTACAATAAGCTGTCGGTGCTTGCATCAGTGTCAGGTAAGTATGATGCCTATAAGAGCTTTAGCGATTCAGGCTATGTAACCATGGCAGCGGATTCCTTAGTATGTGCGGCAGGACGATGTGCTGTAAATGCAGACAATGCAAAGGAATACGGATGTGAGCTGCAGCTTGAGCAGCTTAAAAACATTATTTCTGATACCCTGAGCAGTCAGTATGGCTTATCATATGATGATGCCATTGCTCTATATAATATAGATGATAGAGATGACTATACACTGGCACTGACACAGAAATTAAATGAATTAGGCATTAAAGAGGAGACAAAATGATATGATTGCAATCATCGATTATGGAGCAGGCAACCTGCGAAGTGTGGAAAAGGCTCTTACAGCTATAGGCGAGGAGAGTATTGTGACCAGAGACAGGCATGAGATTTTAAATGCCGATAAGGTAATACTTCCCGGAGTCGGAGCTTTTGGAGATGCAATGAATTCGCTTAAAAAATACGAGCTGGACAAGGTGATTCACGAGGTTTGTGACATGGACAAGCCATTTCTTGGCATATGCCTGGGACTTCAGCTATTATTTGAGGGAAGCGATGAGAGTCAGGGCGTTGAGGGGCTTCATGTGCTTGACGGACAGATACTTCGCATACCAGATAAGGAAGGACTTAAAATACCTCACATAGGCTGGAATTCACTTGATTTACAGAACAATGGAAGGCTGTTTAAAGGTCTTTCAGAGCATCCGTATGTATATTTTGTGCATTCGTACTATCTGAAAGCCACTGATGAAGCAATTGTCACAGCAACGACAGAGTACAGTACACACATTCATGCGTCTGTAGAGAAAAATAATGTGTTCGCCTGCCAGTTCCATCCGGAAAAGAGCAGCACAGTCGGACTTTCGATACTTAAAAATTTTGCAGGGATAGGGGAGGCATAATATGTTTACGAAGAGAATAATCCCATGTCTGGATGTGAATAATGGACGTGTTGTGAAGGGCATAAACTTTGTCAATTTAAGAGATGCAGGTGACCCGGTTGAGATTGCGGCTGCTTATGATAAGGCAGGTGCAGATGAGGTGGTTTTTCTGGATATTACGGCGTCAAGCGACAACAGAAATACTGTTGTGGATATGGTCAGAAAGGTCGCTGAAAAGGTGTTTATACCGTTCACGGTGGGCGGTGGCATCAGAACAGTCGATGATTTTAAGGCACTGCTTAGAGAGGGTGCGGACAAGATTTCAATAAATTCAAGTGCTATAAATACCCCTCGGCTCATAAGTGATGCGGCTGACAAGTTTGGCAGTCAGTGTGTGGTTGTGGCAATCGATGCAAGACGTCGTGCTGATGGAAGCGGCTGGAATGTATACAAGAACGGAGGACGCATAGATACAGGTCTTGATGCCATTGAGTGGGCTGTTAAGGCAAATGAGCTTGGAGCGGGAGAAATCCTTCTTACAAGCATGGATTGTGACGGCACAAAGGATGGCTACGATATCGAGCTTACAAGGCTTATTGCCGATAATGTTTCTGTTCCGGTTATCGCATCGGGCGGTGCAGGCACAAAGGAGCATTTTTACGAGGCTCTGACAGAAGGAAAAGCGGACGCAGCGCTTGCAGCTTCACTTTTCCACTACAAGGAGCTTGAAATTATGGATTTAAAGAATTATCTGGCAGATAAAGGTGTGTCGGTCAGAAGATAGGCGGGAGATAAAGATTATGAGTATGCTTGACGGCGAGTGGGCAAAGGCTGTGGGAGCCGAGTTTAAAAAACCGTATTATAGGGATTTGTACAATTTTGTGAGAGATGAATATGCCACACATGTGGTATATCCTCCGGCAGATGATATATTTAATGCCATGCATTTTACACCACTTAACAAGGTAAAGGTACTCATCCTCGGGCAGGATCCGTACCACAATGTCAATCAGGCGCATGGATTGTCGTTTTCAGTGCTTCCGTCTCAGAAGGATATTCCACCATCACTGCAGAATATCTACAAGGAACTGCACGACGATTTAGGGTGTGATATCCCCAATAACGGATACCTGAAGAAATGGGCTGATCAGGGAGTTTTGCTATTGAATACGGTGCTCACTGTCAGGGCTCATCAGGCAAACTCGCATCAGGGGCACGGCTGGGAGAAGTTCACGGATGCAATCATAGAGGCTGTAAATGAGCAGGACAGACCTATAGTATATATGCTCTGGGGACGTCCGGCGCAATCAAAGATTCCTATGCTTACAAATCCAAAGCATCTGATATTGACAGCACCGCATCCAAGTCCGCTGTCGGCTTACAGAGGCTTTTTTGGATGCAAGCATTTTAGTCAGGCCAATGAGTTTTTAAAGAAACATGGAGTGGAGCCGATAGATTGGCAGATAGAGGATATATAAAGGACGACAATACCAGCTCATATGTTAGTAATACCGGGCTGGGCGATACCGGCAGATATTATCTTGACATAGATTGGAAAAGCGTCTATATTAAAGATATATAGAAAGTAACGGATTACATGATTATCAAAGGAGTGATACTATGAGAGGAATTGGAATGTGGGATTCGTCATCCATATCCACACTGTTTTCCGGCTTTAGCAGCAGTAGAAGCAGCAATGCAGCATCGTCTTTTATTGCAAACATGGATATGACTACATATAGCGGCATTAGAAGTGGCAGCTATTTTAAGCTTCTCAAGTCATATTATGGAAATAACCTTAATTCAAAGGCCCAGTCTCTTGTCTCATCATCTGTTTCTACATCTAAGGATTCAGCGAAGACACTTGCGTCCATTGAGTCGGAGTCAGAGGACATGGTAAAGTCGGCGCAGGCTCTTTACAAAAACAGCCGCAAGGACGATACAGATGCTACGTACAAGAAGGTGTCAGCTTTTGTGTCTGATTACAACAGCCTCATTAATGCTGCGGATGATTCCGAGACAAAGCAGATTTCGAGAAATCTTGAGTCTATGAAGTCACTTACAGATATCAATTCAAAGTCGCTTGCGAAGGTGGGAATCACAGTGGATATAATTATAATATGTTTTTATAGTCAAAGACAGGCAGGGAATCACCCACCTTACTTTACGGCTTAATAAAAGAAGCATCCCGGATTGGGATGCTTCTTTTTAATTAATTAGCGTTTAGTTGTCTTTTTCATCGTCCTCGCTCATTGAGTAGACCTGACGCTTACGTGCCATCTCATCGCTATCAAGATATTCGTCGTAGGTTGTGATCTTGTCGATCATTGAACCGTTTGGCAGGAATTCTATGATTCGGTTGGCGGTTGTCTGGACTACCTGGTGGTCACGGCAGGCAAAGAGGATTACTCCAGGGAATTTTATCATTCCGTTGTTTAATGCTGTGATTGACTCCATGTCGAGGTGGTCTGTAGGCTCATCGAACATGAGTACATTGCTTCCCATGATCATCATGCGGGAGAGCAGTACACGAACCTTTTCTCCTCCGGAGAGTACACGCATTTTCTTTACTCCATCCTCACCGGCAAAGAGCATACGGCCAAGGAAACCTCGCACATATGTGGCGTCCTTGATTTCTGAGTACTGTGTGAGCCAGTCGACGATTAGCTCATCAGTATCAAAGATTGTGGTATTGTCCTTTGGAAAGTATGACTGGCTGGTTGTGACACCCCATTTATATGAGCCCTCGTCAGGCTCAAGCTCTCCGGCAAGGATTTTAAACATAGTTGTTTTTGCAAGCTCGTTTCCTCCGACAAATGCAATTTTGTCATCGTGGTTGACAGTGAATGAGATATTGTCAAGTACCTTTACACCGTCGATGGTTTTTGAAATACCCTCGACAAAGAGCACATCGTTTCCGATTTCACGCTCAGGACGGAAATCAATGTATGGGTATTTACGGCTTGATGGACGTATTTCATCAAGCTGGATTTTTTCGAGGGCACGCTTTCTTGATGTAGCCTGCTTTGATTTAGAGGCATTGGCAGAGAAACGCTGGATAAATTCCTGCAGCTCCTTGATTTTTTCCTCTTTCTTTTTGTTTGCTTCCTTCATCTGACGGACAATAAGCTGGCTTGATTCATACCAGAAATCATAGTTTCCTGCGTAGAGCTGGATCTTACCGTAATCCATGTCGGCGATGTTCGTGCAGACCTTGTTGAGGAAGTATCTGTCATGGGATACAACGATGACCGTGTTCTCGAAATTGATGAGGAATTCCTCAAGCCATGAGATGGCATCGAGGTCTAAGTGGTTGGTAGGCTCATCGAGAAGCAGTATGTCAGGATTTCCAAACAGTGCCTGAGCGAGAAGCACCTTGACCTTTACTGCACCCGGCAGATCTGCCATCAGAGTGTAGTGATCATCAGTAGGTACACCGAGACCGTTTAAGAGAGTAGCTGCATCCGACTCAGCATTCCAGCCGTCCATATCGGCAAACTCAGCCTCAAGCTCGCTGGCACGGATTCCGTCCTCGTCTGAGAAATCCTCCTTCATATAGATGGCTTCCTTCTCCTTCATGATATCATAGAGACGCTTATTACCCATGATAACCGTATCAAGTACTGTAAACTCATCGTACTTGAAGTGATCCTGCTGTAAGAATGACAGTCTCTGTCCTGGAGTGATTGCAATATCACCGTTTGTAGGCTCAAGCTGTCCTGAGAGAATCTTTAAAAATGTAGACTTGCCGGCACCGTTTGCACCAATAAGTCCGTAGCAGTTTCCCTCTGTGAATTTTATGTTGACATCCTCAAATAAAGCTTTTTTACCAATTCTTAATGTAATATTGTTTGCACTAATCATTTTGTCTTTATTCAATCCTTTCCTATTTAATAACCTGTTCGTTTCTGTAACACATCGTTTCTATTTTAACGTAAAACCAGTATTTTGCAAGTGTTTTACAGGCGATTTATAGCCATTGTGCCCTTTTGTACATAAATTTTACCTTGTTAATAAATATTTTAGGGTTTTTGTACAATGTATTGCTAAAAAAACTTGATTTTTTGCAGCGCACAAACTAAACTATTATGTAGAGACATTCTGATTCATGTCTATAATTGAACATTTATTTTACAGGAGGAAATATCATGTCTAGAGCAAAACAGTCCATGGATGGCAATACCGCTGCCGCTCATGTAGCATATGCCTACACAGAGGTTGCCGGAATCTATCCTATCACACCTTCTAGCCCAATGGCTGATACAGTTGATCAGTGGTCAGCAGCAGGACAGAAGAACATTTTCGGAAGCACTGTAAAGGTAGTTGAGATGGAGTCTGAGGCAGGTGCCGCTGGTACAGTTCACGGATCTCTTGCAGCTGGTGCACTTACTACAACATTTACAGCTTCACAGGGACTTTTACTTATGATCCCTAATATGTACAAAATCGCAGGTGAGAATCTTCCTTGCGTATTTGACGTATCAGCTCGTACAGTATCTTCACATGCACTGAATATTTTCGGTGATCACAGTGATGTATATGCTTGTCGTCAGACTGGTTTCGCAATGCTTTGTGAGACAAATCCACAGGAGGTTATGGATCTTTCACCGGTTGCACACTGTGCAGCACTTGAGGGAAAGGTTCCATTCATCAACTTCTTCGATGGATTCCGTACTTCTCATGAGATTCAGAAGATCGAGAAGTGGGATTATGAAGATCTCAAAGAGATGTGTCCAATGGATGCAGTTGCAGAATTCAGAGCACACGCTCTTAACCCAGAGCATCCAGCAGCTCGTGGATCACACGAGAACGGAGATATCTTCTTCCAGCATAGAGAGGCATGTAACAAGTTCTATGATGAGCTTCCAGCAGTTGTTGAGAAGTACATGGACAAGGTTAATGCTAAGCTTGGTACAGATTACAAATTATTCAACTACTACGGAGCACCTGACGCAGATCGTGTAATCATCGCTATGGGTTCTATCAATGATGTAGCTGAGGAAGTAATTGATTACTTAACAGCAAAGGGAGAGAAAGTCGGACTTATTAAGGTACGTCTTTACCGTCCATGGTCTTCAGAGGCTCTTCTTAATGCTATTCCAAAGACAGCAAAGAAGATCGCTGTATTAGACCGTACAAAAGAGCCAGGATCACTTGGTGAGCCATTATACTTAGACGTTGCTACAACACTTCGTGAAGCAGGAATGAACGATGTTGTATTAGTAGGCGGACGTTACGGATTAGGATCTAAGGATACACCACCTTCTTCAGTATTTGCTGTATATACAGAGCTTGAGAAGGATGCTCCTAAGCACAGATTTACAATTGGAATCGTGGATGATGTTACAAATCTTTCACTTCCAGAGGTTAAGCCAGCTCCTATCACATCTGCACCTGGTACAAAAGAGTGCAAGTTCTGGGGTCTCGGCGGAGATGGTACTGTAGGTGCTAACAAGAACTCTACAAAGATCATCGGTGACCACACAGACAAATACATCCAGGCATACTTCCAGTATGATTCAAAGAAGACTGGTGGTGTTACAATTTCTCACTTGAGATTTGGTGACAACCCAATCAGAAGCCCATACTACATCAACCAGGCAGACTTCGTAGCATGCCACAACCCTGCATATGTTATCCAGGGCATGAAGATGGTTCAGGATGTTAAGCCAGGCGGAGTATTCATGATCAACTGCCAGTGGTCAGATGAAGAGCTTGCTCATCACCTCAACGCTGACGCTAAGAAATATATCGCTGACAACAACATTCAGCTTTACACAATCAACGCTATCGACAAGGCTATCGAGATCGGAATGGGTAAGAGAACTAACACAATTCTCCAGTCTGCATTCTTCAAGCTTGCTGACGTAATGCCTATCGATAAGGCTGTAGAGTACATGAAGGCTGCTGCTAAGAAGTCATACTCAAAGAAGGGTGATGCAGTAGTAGAGATGAACTACAAGGCTATCGATGCCGGTGTTGACGCTGTACATAAGGTAGAGGTTCCTGAGTCTTGGAAGAATCCAGAGGCAGATGCTCCTAAGGCAGAGCGCACAGGACGTCCAGAGGTTGTTAAGCTTGTTAACGAGCTTCTTGATCCAATCGCTAAGATGGATGGAGACAGCCTTCCAGTTTCAGCATTCGCTGACAAGGCAGACGGACAGTATGTAACAGGTGCTTCTGCATACGAGAAGAGAGGAACAGCCGTTACAGTTCCACAGTGGGATCCAGAGAAGTGTATCCAGTGTAACAACTGTGCATTTGTATGTTCTCACGCTACAATTCGTCCATTCTTACTTACAGATGACGAAGTAAAGGCAGCGCCTGACAACATGAAGGTTGCTGATATGAAGCCAAAGGCAGGCGCTTACAAGTATACAATGAGCGTATCTCCACTTGACTGTATGGGATGTGGTGAGTGTATCACAGTTTGTCCTACAGCAGCTATCTCAATGCAGCCACAGGAGTCTCAGGCAGCAGAGCAGCCAGTATTTGATTACTTAGTAGCTAACGTTTCTAAGAAGACAGATGCCGGAATGGTTGATACAACACCTAAGGGATCACAGTTCAACCAGCCACTCCTTGAGTTCTCAGGCTCATGTGCAGGATGTGCTGAGACATCTTACGCTAGACTTATTACACAGCTCTTCGGTGAGCAGATGTACATCTCTAACGCAACAGGATGTTCTTCTATCTGGGGTAACCCGGCAGCTACATCACCATACACAGTAAATATCAACTCTAAGAAGGGACCAGCTTGGTCTAACTCACTCTTCGAGGATAATGCTGAGCATGGTTTAGGTATGGAAGTTGGACAGAGATATCTCCGTGATCAGGCTATCGAGCTTGTTAAAGAGATCGCTGCATCAGACAAGGCTACAGCTGAGTTCAAGGCAGCAGCAGATAAGTTCCTTGAGACAAAGGATGACACAAAGGCAAATGTTGAGCCAACAACAGCTCTTATTGCAGAGTTAGAGAAGGCAGCAGCAGCTGGATGTGAGAAATCTAAAGAAGTACTTGCTAAGAAGGATTACCTCGGAAAGAAATCTGTATGGATCTTCGGTGGTGACGGATGGGCATATGATATCGGTTTCGGTGGATTAGACCATGTACTTGCTTCCGGACATAACGTAAACGTTATGGTATTCGATACAGAGATGTACTCTAATACAGGTGGACAGGCTTCTAAAGCTTCTAACATCGGTGAGGTTTGTCAGTTCGCTGCTTCTGGTAAAGAAGTTGGCAAGAAGAGCCTTGCTGAGATCGCTATGAGCTATGGTTACGTTTATGTAGCACAGATCGCTCTTGGTGCTAACATGGCTCAGGCTGTTAAAGTTCTTGCAGAAGCAGAAGCTTATGACGGACCATCCCTGATCATCGGATATGCTCCATGTGAGTTACACGGTGTGAAAGGTGGAATGAACCACTGCCAGGATGAGATGAAGAAAGCAGTAGCAGCAGGTTACTGGAACCTCTTCTCCTTCAATCCGCAGCTCAAGGCAGAGGGCAAGAATCCGTTCACTCTGACATCCAAGCCGGGCGACGGTTCTTATCAGGATTTCCTGAACAACGAGACACGTTACAGCCGTCTGACCAGAGCATTCCCGGAGAGAGCAGAAAGACTGTTCAAGGCTTCTGAGGAAGCTGCAAAGGCTCGTTACGAGCACTTACAGAGACTGGTAGAGCTGTACAAATAATCAGCCCGATCAGCAGGTTGTGTAATGCATAGAAGGGTCGCAGTTCATGTTTCCATGGACTGCGATCCTTTTTGTGTTATACTTGCACGTTTGTAATTAGATATGTTAAAATAAGCCGAAGTATATTAGACAATAACGTATAGGACAGGAAGAGAAAATGATGCAGTTAAGCAGAGAGAAAAAACATTTTTTGCACAGCAAATACAGAGTGGCACTGGCATGTCTGACAGCAGTCAGCCTTATTGGCGGCTGCGGATATCATAAAAGCTATCATCTGGAGCGGAAATACGGCGACGTTTTGAAATCGTTTTTGCCGGACGGGTATGAGATCACAAGGACCGAGAAGGAAGATAAGGTAAACGGAAAACACTATTATACCAGCAATAATCATCCTACTTTAGACGGATACGTATACGACACCTATGATTATTACAGCATTGATTACGGATATAACAATTCCCACTCCTGGTATATCAGCACGTATCTGGTCGCAAACGGAACATACGAGGATGACGACTGGATGGCATCGCAGGTATGGGGGCAGATTACCTATGAGATCGAGCGTCTGATGCGCCGTACGACGACACAATATAAGTATGTAGATGAGAACGGCGACACCCAGAACTTCGGGGCAGTGACCACACTGAGCGGGACAGAAATCTACTGTGATATGGATGATCTGGAGATTTTGAACAACCCGACCGGGATCAACCTGGCTGAATTTACGTGGGATGATGTGAGAAGTCTCGGCAATCCGGAGATAAAAATTTATGCAAAATCTTCTACTAACAAGGATGCGCTGCAGGAAGATGTGATTCAGGGTGTGCAGGAAGCGATTCAGGAAGATGCGGGAGATGGAATTGTAATCACAATCGAAGTGGACAGGTAGGACTTGAAACAGAGGTGGTTTTGATCTTGCCATGCAGCCGAATGAGATCCGGTGGTTATCAGATCTGACAGAGGAAGTGTTTAAGGGAAATGGACAGAAAAAAGAAGCGGATTCATTTGTCAAAAGAGAATGAGAAAGTTTTTCGGGAGATTCTTACGGAGGTATGCAAAAATTCCAGGTTTCTCTCCTCCAGCCAGTTTATGCAGCATGGTTCCACGAGCGTATTCCGCCACAGCGTGGCGGTGGCGTACGTCAGTTTTTACATTGCGGAAAAGTATAGAATCCGCGTGAACTGTCATGCGCTGATCCGCGGGGCGTTACTGCATGACTATTTTCTAT